>Ga0126335_1001223_pt1 | contig 14121 bp, 8 predicted proteins | sample OlaspJWI45metaG_FD_108409 | JGI IMG/M metagenome (GOLD analysis project Ga0126335, IMG submission 108409) | Marine gutless worms symbiont microbial communities from Oahu, Hawaii - Olavius sp. 1 OAHU.JWI-45 metaG | ecosystem: Host-associated > Annelida > Digestive system > Unclassified | place... | reverse complement strand
TCTTAGACAATTATCGCCGGGTATCATTGTATGCTGATCTCTCTGTATTTGCTCGGAGAAATTCAAGAAAAATTGCAGGTGCGTGAACTGGAGAGTGAACAAAGAAAGCACGCCGAAGCTAGTGATATCAGCTATGAGTTTTGCCCGCCTCGAGAGTATGGGTATCCAGACAAAACATCAAGATTTGAACGTCAAGGAAAGGAAAAAGTCATGATGAATACACAATTATCATAGCTAACTTACCAGTGTGAAAGCTTCAGGGTTTTTTCTGTTATCCGTTTTAGTTTTACTGCGCCTGATTTCTGTTTGTCTTTTTAATGTATTAACATCATTATGTCTTCCAGTTTTGATGAAAAAGTGTAGGCCGATGTGTTTATGGAGAAGCACAATGTAACGTTGGCTACAGTCATAGACCTACTAAGTGCTCAAACAGTTAGTTATATGGTGAATGGTAGGCTGTTAGACTGCGTATTTACCCCTAAATGTTAAAAACGTTCCTAAAATAACTTTGCAAATGCTAAATTATCAAGTCGTCAAAGTAATTTGGCAAAGGCTGTACCAAATGACCCCGCGCACACAGTACGCGGCGTACACTGCACGCGCCGCCGCCGATTTAAGCCACGTGACAGACAGACTGACAGACAGACACCGCGAACATCGATAACTGTAGTCAGCATCTCGTGCATTCGATGCAGCCTAACTGTTATAGAAGTGTCCGCACCTCTACCTAGTAGTAGTTACCTTTACACATAGTTAGACTCGATAATAAAAAGGAAACTGTTTGCTGCAGGTTAGCTTAAACTGATTCAGCGTAGAGAAATATATCAGTGCGAATGCAACCACAACTACACGTCTGAGCCGTTCAACACAAATAAACGGAACCAGAGATACACTGGCATCCCGCATCATCGCATCACCACTTCACCGGCTTCCAAGGCCGCTTTTATTTCCAACCAAAAACCAAACAGAAAAAACGAAAACAAAACAAAATGTTTGTGTTTTGGGGGTGTAGCCAGAGTTTACTTTTAAATTGTCAGAAGTAGTCGTCGTCTGTACAATGCATTTCGTACCGGTACGTAGCCTAGTACAGTAAACGTTTCATCTCCGGTGGGCAGCTGGTCAGCGCACTACTGCTGCAGTGCGAAAATGCTCTTTACACCGTTTCGTGAAGGTTGGTAGCTTTGTGGCATCTTCACAAAACAAGAAGCTCAGCGACCGCCGAGATAGCGCGTGTCGTCTTGATCACTCATAATTTCGTGACAAAGGATGGACAGACGGAACTGCGATTGCGTGAGTGGCGTCAGACGCGTGCTAAAAGCGAAACCGTGAAGGAGTGTGAGACTGCCGAAAAGTATTCATTGCGACATAGGTATATTTAATGGTGTTTTCACTTTTGATCACATAACAAAGATGGCGGCCACACTATTGAATAGGTCATAGTCGAAAACCACTTCTAAGACTCAAGAATCGCAATGCTATATGTGCAATAGAACCGGAGTTATTGACGTTCAAGGTCATTTAAGGTCAACGATTTTAGTACCAGTGGAAAGCCCATAGACTTCCAATTAGCGATTAGTGAACAATACTAACTTCATCATATCTTGCACCGTTTCCGTGACGTCGGAGATTGTTGGTCAAATTTTCGCTGTCGACGGGTTGTTGATCCTGTTTAACCCTTTTGTTTGGTGTGAACCTCTAGATTTACGACGATGAAATTCAGCCTGACGATCCTCGAACGTCCCAGTATATTATGGTGTAAACCCTATTTCGATATCATGAACCGTTTTGGCGTGGTCCGCGAGTGTGACAGCCGGACAGACATACGGAATTGTGACAGCAAATAGCGGCGTCATTCGACGCTCGCTAAAAACGACGTCGCACGATAAGCATGGCATGGAGGTAAGGGGCACCTTTGCGTTTGATTTAATTTGATTTAATCTACTTTCGCAATTTATAAACTGAAGGAAATGCAGAGAGGCGTGAAGCTTTCGCAGTTTTGTGGCTGAATTTGGTGATCAAATGGACACGTAGACACCTGGCTAGATTCGGATTTTGACAGCACTCAGACCCCTTGGCACCCTCCGACTCGCTGGTGAGCCATGTCTCCTGTGTTGAGGCTGAAGCCTCGGCCAGATGGCATCTCTGTCTCAGCCCATAATCACTGCTTCTATAGCCAAAGGAGTTTTGTGATTCTGTTAGTATGTCCTTTCGCTCATAACTTAGGAACGAACGACACAATCACACCCAAATTTTCAGTGTTATAATATTTTCAGCTGCACGGGCTTCTCACAACCGAAGCCTGATACTCCAAGCCACTGACAGAAATTCCAGCAGATCTTCACAGTGCCGCTGTCAAATACAGTGTCACAATGTGTCGACAACATCTTTAACTGGATGCGCTCGAACCGCCTCCAATTCAATGCCGACAAGACGGAGCTGATGTGGTGCTCGCCCATTCGTAAGCTGTCGCAACTACCCAGCTGCTCGTCGGGTTCTCTGTTGCTGGTTCACTCACTTGTCCTGTCAACGCCGTTCTTGACCTGGGTGTATTTATCGACGATCTTAGTGCGGCCACTAAGGTTCGGCGAACTATGTCATGCTGCTTCGATGCACTTCGTTACCTTCGTCGATACGTCACCGACGACTGCTTCCGTTTCGACACACGTTTCCAGTCGCTGCATCGCTCCTCTGAAACTCGCTGCCATCTGATATCCAATCATCCCCGACTCTGTCCGTCTTCCGCCAACGTTCAAAAACATTCCTTTTTCCACAATCCTTCCCCAACAGAGCTCTGTGACTCTATTGCGCCTCCGTGGACTTCGTAATAGCTCTGCTATTCTAGCCACGCTAAAAAATTCTGATTGACATTGACATTTAAAGACCGGTTTATGGATATGATATTCATGTATCCAAGCTTTTGAGGTCACCACTCTCTGCTAGTGCTGTAGGCGCCTCCAAAATTCACATCTTGTCGATAACTTTCACAGGGTCGTCAATAGCTGCGGGCGACACCTGAACGCCACCCACTGCGGCTCGGCGTAAACTTAGTTTGGGACACGACGGCGATACGCCTAAACCCCGGGTGTGACCAATATACTGGTGCCGTCGGCGACGTACGTGCCGGATCGCCTGGAGTGAGTTCTGGAGGCGGCAGGCGAGCCCGGACAAAGCCAAGCAGAGTCGACCTACACCAACCGGCCAGGGCGCCTCCCCTGGCTCACGGGCTGATGGCGGCAGACACGGCGTGGCACGGAGCGGCGAGGCGCCTCCGCCGGTCTCCGTCGCAGTGTTGTTTTCTTCTCATATGCGCACGAGCATCACCGAATTTATCGACGCCAGTAACGTCTCATAGACATCACTGGAAAAAATATAGCTCAGGCTTGTCTACTGTCCAAATCAACAACTTAAAGCCGCATGACTTCCGGGTCTCAATTTAGTTGAGGAATTTATCTTAAAAGTGTTAATATGCTGCGGACGGAGGAATACGTATCAATGAGTTGCATTTCTAGTCTTTTAGGCCTCATCGAAAGCGTGAGATGCGGTCCAATGCTTTGTATGTTTTTTCTCTCATTCAGACTAATCTAAACCTAATTTAATTTAATTTTACAGTTACCTAAATTATACTGTGCCGTCCGAGGGAAGCACAAACCTGCGCGCTGCCGCTGTTTTGCGACCGTGACCTTGAGATTAACTTCCATGACATTGAAACTCGAAGGTGAAAGAGATATTCTAAAGATGTACCCTCACAATGAAAATGAAGCTGCTAGCTTAAGGCATTCAAAACTTAGAGCTAGAATTGAAAAAAAATACTAAAATATATCTCTAGGTCAAAGGTCAAGGTTAAAATGTCAAAAGCTCCCAATTACTTCGAGCTTGATCGGAATATCTGTTACGATTTCCGGCCAATAGTTTTTGAGTTGCATGGTGCATGCTACCGCTCGCTGCTGTGACCATGACCTTGGATCCATGACCTTGAAACTGAACCACGACCTAGATATTCTGAAGATGCGTCTCCAAACTGAAAATGAAGTTGCTAGGTCAAGCCATTCAAAATATATAGCCTGAGTTGTAAAAGTACGAAAACAGCTGTCAAGGTTAAAGGTCAAGGTCAGATGTCGCCAACTTCCGAAGACTTCTAGCATTGCCCATGGGACATATTCCTACCAAGTTACATCGATTTCTGACCAGTAATTGTCGATATTTTTTTGCAGACAGACACACAAACTCACAGACAGACGCCGCCACAAACAATACCTACTCGCAGCATGCGCGCAGGTAATGACGGAGCCTCGAACTTTAAGAAGTGATGATGACAGCATCGCTGAGCAAGCGCTACACTGGGCATCATAAGGCAGCAGAAAAGGACAACCAAGGCAAGACATATGGAGAAAGAAATGTAGATGGCGGGGGTGCAACTGGATGAAGATGGAGACGGCAGCATAAGACAGAGATGAATGGAAACAAGTGGTCTGTACTCTGTGGCTTATGCTCCACTGGGAGCGAACAGACATTTCCGACGGAGTTAGCCGACGACAGGACGGATCTCGTCACGGGTGTGCCAGGCGCCGCCGGCGGTCTGTGAAGAAGCTCATTTGTCTGTCTCCTGCTTTACGTTGCGACCAATTCTCTTCTCTAGAGTACATCAGATATCGTCCGCCATGGGACGACGTGACGATAGCTAGCCCGCCACGGTACCCAGTGTGGTGTCGTCTTTACTGTACAGTTTATCGCAGAAAGCGACCCGTGAACACCCAAAATGGCAGAACCGTACATCTGATCACGAATCTGATGGCAGATTCTGAATAGGGAAGCCCGGATTCCTGTTCGAGTTTCCTAGTAACCATACGTCTATTTCGCTTAGTTTCAGAGATATTCGCGTGTGACAGACAGACAGACGGACGGACGGACGGACAACGCAGACCATTACTATAGCTGGCCCCCATGGCACATGTGGCGGGCCAGCTAACAGGACAGAAGAGAGAAGGAAGTGCTAAGTGGCAGAAATAACACAGCTGAGAGTCGCCGTTGACTCGGTCTCGGTGTAGTGGACGACGTCGTGAGAGTAGTCGCCTGGCGGCATAGCCGTGTAAGTCTACCCGGCCAACCTACAGCCTCGTCGCGTCACCCCGGATCCACCGTGCACAACACGCGCTCCCACGCCCGGTGGCCTGTTCCGCTATTAGTCCCGGCCCGTCCGCATCTGCCGCTGCCGCCGCCGAGGTGAGGCGCCTACAGGGAACAGCGCAGCGCGGGCGGCGCCGGCTAACGAACTAGCAGCGCCTGGGTGTGGCGGGGCGGGTGCGACGGAGGAAGGGAGGGCGTAGGTCGGCGTGACTAGCGTCCAGGACACAGGGGGAGCCCTAACGGACGGCGCGGCTCTGCTCGGCGGCGTAGTAGTTAGCTAACATCGACGGTTGAGGTACTGTGCCTGCGACGGCACGCCGACTGACTGAGTGGCGATCAACTGCGGACATGGTTTAACGGGTTTACTAGGAGTGATGGAATTGTCTGTCCGAAGGCGGCGACGATCATCTTTCGCGCGAAAAGCAGCCAACATCAGCAGTGACTGGTCTTCTTTTGGAATAAAGCGACGTACGCGTTCCGCGGCCAGGATGGACGTCGTAAACGCGGAAACAACAAAGAACTCATCTCTTGGTAGCATTCACCAGCAGCAACGGTCAGGTGTCATGACGACTGAACGTGCTACAGAAACTGAATCAGCGTCAGCCAAGGCTGCCGACCAGCCACGTAGTTTTGTCGCTCAGCAGTCACGTGTAGATGATGTGAACGGAACAGTCGAATCAGCCACGCCGGATTCTACCATCAGAAATATCGACAACGCGGATGCTGATGACGATGATTGCTTCGTCGATGTATCACCGGTTGACAACGACAGGGAAGCTGTACGGCCGACAGACGGCACGTGTGCTAAGACAGAAGCAGCTGAAATGCTGGAACCTGAAGTGACGAAGTGTTCAGAAAACCCAGCGAGCGAAATGTCGTTCGACAAGTCGGCAAAGCCCGCAGAGGCCGCTGAAGTCGAAGATGATGAGAAAGATGGTGTCCGCGAAGAGCCTGAAGAAAAACGGTTATGTATGACGGATGAGAGAAACCGCGAAAACGACCTAGAAACTGAGATGTTGGAAATGTCTTCTGGGCTGCAGAATCAACTGAAGACAGTTGAGGACTTCAACAAACTCCGGACAGAGTCCACAGAATCCGGTGATGGAGACCATCCGGTAGAAGACTCGACGAAGACCAGCGTTCTAGATTCGAACGGAGTCCTCATGTCGACGCCGGTCAATACTGAACCACCACAATCTGATGACGATGAACAGATCTCAGTCTCTCCGTCTTCGCTGCAGTCCAACTTCGCCAGGCCGCTGCCCGTGACGTCTGCCCTGCTGTTCCCGGGAGATGGTCCCCCTGTGCCGGTCATACATGTGACGTGCGGAGACTGCAGGGCGGAGTTTCACGTGGACCGGCTCGTCGACGGACTGAGCATCGTGTCCAACGGCATCGGGACCAGTCGGACATCACTCTGCGTTAGAACCCTCAACGACGACGATGACGACGGTGGAGTCTGGATGACGCCAAATCAGTTCCAGCGTGCCAGTGGACGCGGCACAGCTCGCGACTGGAAGCGCTCCATCAAACATCACGGTGTCAGTCTCAAGTCACTGATGACGAAAGATGTCCTCTCGTTCGACTCTACCGCTCCTGGTTGTCGCTGTAACCTGTGCGCGGTCAGTGTACAACAAGACTGATTTCACCGTCGTCTGCTAAGACTGTCGTTGCGTTGTAACGTCTTCGATTGCTGTCATTTTTCATGTGACATTTATTAGACCGCATCGAGTATGTGAAATGCGGACTACTGCGATTGATGATCCCGTCGTTTGTCAGTCTCACGCGGGTGGGTTGTGCAAAAACGGCTAAATTGATCGACATCCTGTCTGGGGTGGAGACTTCTGGGGATCCAAGAAATATCTATTACTAATTGGCGGTCCCCATGCCTTTGCCAAATTACTTCGACCGCTTGCTGTTTTTATCATTACGTTCGCAGTGAGTAAAGAAAAAAATGTACGTCAGTAAGTGTGTAGAGGCTTAACGTCCCACTCGATACTTTATAGGTCATTTCGGATGCGATTTTTACAGGCCAGATGACCCAACCAACAGCGTCAAAGCACTGAAGGAATCCAGTTGGCCACTGAGATAGGCTTGAGTTCCACCAGAACCACTCCACCGTGTTACAGTATGAACTGTAGGCAACTGCCTCTAGGCTAATCACAGCGTAAAGGTACCAGTGTAACAAAAACCCAATCTACTGGACCTATAAGCTGCCTAGAACGTCGTGCAACAAGAGTGTTGCACTGTACTACAGTAACTAGAGCAGCAGCTGTGATAATATTCCCCCTTTACTCCAGACCATCATCACTAATCATATGAAGCCACGGAGGTTGGGGGTGTTTACGTCAGTGCAGTAGTGTAAGTAGCTGTCTGTGAAATGTTGTGGTTCGACAGTCGGGTAGATCGATGTCGACATTTGATGGACCGCTGTCGACGCTGAAGTCTGATCCCGACGGCGCGGTAACTCGCAAGAGGTCGTCTACAGGTGATGAGACTGCGGGCCGGAGTCATCGTAAACAGGCCAAGAGTGATGTCATTCGTCAGCTCGCGACGGCAGACTCACCTGAGTCACGTGACAGCTCTGACGACGACGATGACGTCAACAGCGCGTCTTCACCAAGGTAACGGTCGCTGTATCTCTGAGTCTGCGTGTGGCTCGAAAATACGAAGACTGTAGTTACCTGCGCGCATGCTGCCAGCAGGTATTGTTTTGGTGACGTCTGTCTGTCTGTGTCTGTCCGCACAAAATATCGAAAACCACTGTTCAGAAATTGATGTAACTTGGTGTTCCATGGTGAACTGAACGCTAGAAGTGCCTTTGACCTTGAGAGCTATTTTCATATTTTTTTATTTGCCATAATCATCTCATCCATTATTAGCAGTTTTGAATGCCGTAACCTAGCAATTTCATTAATATCTTGGTCAGTTCGAGTTTCAAGGTCATGGATATAATATCAAGGTCACGACACCAGAAATGCGGCTATACACAGCTATGTGCTCCCTTCGGACACAGCTTAGTTGGTGTTTGAATTAGACGCTTTTTAAGTGCTACTCAAAAGAAGTGAGTATTGATTAAATAATGTCTGAATACATGTAATTCTCTTGGATTTCTCAATTTTGAGCTATTGTCGGCCTTTCTGAGTTGGGCGTGGCATCCTTCAGCACCACTAAAACACTGTGTGCCATAAATTAACACGATTTGCCATTCGCCTTTGTGATTTTGACCTTAAATAGGCACATAATTTCACATAAATTGTGTGCAGATGCCAATGACAACGTTGTATGTAATCTGTATAGCAAGGAGATATTGATGTCCAGCATTGTCAAAGAACTGCGAACCAGTAAACGACAACTGACCGAGACGACGACCTTTGACGCCAACAACAACAACGACGACGACGACAACTCATACCATTACTACAACAGGCAGTTGTCGTTGCCGGGCAATGGACCGTGGAGTCACAGTCGACCGGCAGTCACTCCCACGTTTTCGGTGGCGGCGGCACGGCGACAGATTGGGGCTGGGGCTGGCCCTTCTCGGTCCAAGAGACGACGTAGCCTTGCTGAACCGTTTTGCGACCAGTTTGGAGCATTAGACTTGACGTGTGTCAAGAAATCCTCTGTCAGAACAACACCGAGCATTGGTCGTGTGCAGCGGTCAGTGTGTCATGTCAATGACTCCCAGCCACTGGACCTCAGTGTTCACCGTCGTCTTACGTACGTATAACTGTCGTCTACACTAAATTTCAGACATACGGATATTTTGATCGGCAGCCGAGATATGCTCCGGAAACGAAATTCATGATGGCGGCCGCTGATGGCTCTACTTCCGGTTTCTGTTTTGATGCATGGCCTCTTTCGGGGACCGATGAAGCACCATAACACCAAATTTCTAGAAAATAGGCAATTCAGGAACGAATTATTGTGATTTGACAATAATATTGTTAGGCTGCATCGAATGCATGAGATGCAGACTATTGTTACCGATAATCGCGGTGTCTGTCAGTCTGCCTGTCACGCTGCTCAACTCGGCTTCACTGTGCAAAATGGCTGAACGGATCAAGATTCTATTTGGAGTGAACACTTTTGGGGGAACATTGTATTAGATGGGGGTCCTGATCTCCCCACAACGAGGGGGAGGGGGAAAATTGGGGGAAATTTTTTGGCCATTGTGGACCCACTACATTTCTCGAAGCATGGCTGAAGCTAAAGCCTTGAGTTGTGTGTGCTTATAATCCTAACCAAAATTACACAAAAGTTGGTCATACGTGAGGGGGTCACGTGACCTGCTTTTAACTTCTGAGACCCCCTACATATCTCAGGAACGTCTGAAGCTAGAGACTCCAGCGAGTGCAGTGTGTGCGGTGCATTCGATGCAGCCTTTGTCAAATCACTTTGGCCTCTTGTTAGTTTGCTGATGAGTATCGTTGTATGCAGAGATGTGTGTGGTTTGCTTACAGAGCCTCGTTGGTTTCAGTTAATGAAAATCGACCAGTTCGTGTCCCAACGGCGAGTTCGGCATCCTGTGCCGCCGCCGCTGTCAGCCTTGACCGCATCAGGTCATGGACAGTTCGTGACGTCACAAACTTTGTGTCTCTCGTACCCGGCTGCAGCAGATATGCACAGGTTCGACGCCGATTTGTCCTCATTATACTGGCTTATTAGTGGAGATTATGTCTGATCGTGAACACTGGAAGTTGATAGATTTTGGTGTCGGTGCTTTGACCTCTGTCATTTGTCCTCGACAGTTACGAGTATTTATATATTTAGTGGCCGCATCAAATGCGGACTATTGCGATCCAGCGTCTGTCAGTCTGTCTGTCAGTCACGCGGCTTCGCGCGTCTCCGCTGTAGAAACACGGCTGAACAGATCGAGGTCCTGCTTAGGGTGGAGACTCTTGGGGATCCAAGATAATTGTTGTAGCTGGGGTCCCGATATCTCCACGGATTCGATGCGGCCTTCGCCAATGCTTTGGCTACTTGTTTAAACTTTAGACTCTAACTTTGATATGGTCATGCTCAAGGTCACGGCATCCAAAAGTGGCAGCACGCAGGTTTGTGCTACCTCCGACAAGGCTTATTTGTGATTTTTTTACACAGACTGATCATTTGAGAGATTGATTGACGTGTGTGTTGGTTGCAGAATTTCAGCAAGATGTCGGTGGACGGGCCGACATTGGCTACACTCACTGTGGATCGTATGACGTCATTACTGCGCATGCGCAGAGACCTGGCCGAGGCTGTACGCTTTGCTGTTGACCGCATCCTGACGTCGCCGTTGTCATAGCAACGCCACCTGTCTCAGCAAAGAAACTGTTTATTCTCAGAGGCGCCGAATTGTTACGTCGCGTGAAAGCGATTGTGTCACTTTTGTGTGAATCGAAAAGTCTGCAAGATAGGGCGAAAACAGAAGGGGAATGCTCATTTTTTATAATTTTGCAGTCACTTGCATTCGTGTTATGTGCATTGTACAGGTTTCTATTTGTAAGGATCATCTAATCGTCTACAGTAGAGAGTAACTGAGTATTAAAGAATAGAGCTTTTTGGTGCTTGCCTTACTTCCGACGTATGATAAACGTCGGAACAAATATCGTAACATTTTTTGGTAGGCCAGTCAACGTGAGTCATGAGCAATGATAGTTCTTGTCGAAGTGCAAGCCTGCTAGGCCTAACGTTGTTCGGATAATTGCAGATTTGCACTGAAACTCGCAAACTGGCAACGCATTGCATTAGATACGAGATTGTGGTTCGATGCGGCCTTTGCCATATTACTTTGGTCTGTTTTTTTATTTCATAACTATGTCATATTGCAATTTGATGTTTTAGTTACTTTATTTTGTACGTTTGAGAATTTTTGTAGTGTCGAAATGTCGTGTCGCTGTCATTCACTGAACTTATATATTATCAGTGGTTAGTGTGCGTGTTATTTCCTCGGACACCGTGTATTATTTGACCAGTATTATTATGCAGTGGACAGTACTACTGGACATCGATGCCTGTGAGTCTATGACAATGTTTGTTCTGTTATGAACAGCTTTCATAGATATACTAGTTTATAACAAGGACCGACCCCTGTGGCACGCCGTAGATGACATCAGTGAGGGCAGAACGTTTGCCGCCGCAGCGGCCTTGCTGTCGTCGACCATATGCTATATACTAGTAAGTCATTTACGACTGCCGTCAACTCAGTGTAGCTTCCGGCGAGGGTACTCAACTGAAACTGCGATTGTACATAGTACCAATCCAAATGACTGTCGATCACGTCGACACCGCCATGCTTGTTCTTTTCGACCTCTCCGCGACCTTCGACACTGTTGACCATGGAATTCTGTTGGAGAGGCTGCGAGTCACTTTCGGTGTCGACAACTCAGCACTCACTGGCTTGGTTCCGATCATACCTCGCTGGTCGACGACAGCGTGTACGCTGCGGCGGCAGATGTTCTGCCCTCACTGACGTCATCTGCGGCGTGCCACGGGGGTTGGTCCTTGGGCCGATACTTTTTATACTTTACACTGCTGATCTGACGTCGATTGTCGCAGAACATGGCTTGTCGCTACACCACTATGCTGATGACAGCCAGATATGCGGCTCCGGTCAGTCTGATGCTACTTCGTCGCTGTCGAATACAGCGTCACAATGTGTCGACAGCATCTCTAGCTGGATGCGCTCGGACTGCCACCAACTCAGTGCCGACAAGACGGAGCTGATGTGGTGCTCGTCCATTCGTAAGCTGTCGCAACTACCCAGCTGCTCGTCGGGTTCTCTGTTGCTGGTTCACTCACTTGTCCTGTCAACGCCGTTCTTGACCTGGGTGTATTTATCGACAACGATCTTGTTGCGGCCACTCACGTTCGGCAAACTATGTCATGCTGCTTCGCTGCACTTCGTTACCTTCGTCGATACGTCACCAACGACTGCTTCCGTTTCCTGGTGGTGTCGCTTGTGCACTTAAGACTCGACTACGGCAACTTCGTCCTGGTCGGGCTTCCAGCATATCTACAGCGGCGCCTCCAGTCCGTTTTTAGCGCTGCGGCTCGTCTGGTGTTCCGACTTGGTCGCTACGATCATGTCTCGGACGCTCTTGCAACTCTACATTGGCTGCGTCTACCACAACGTGTCGACTTCAAAGTGGCTGTCATGGCGTTTCGTGTGCTGCGTGGTCTCGCGACACCATACCTGAACGATCTCGTTCATGTCGCCGACCTACCTGGTCGTCGCCGACTTCGCTCGTCATCACGTCAACTGCTTCTTCCATCATTCCGGCTCACAACTGTCGGTCGACGCACATTTCCATTCGCTGCATCGCCCCTCTGGAACTCGCTGCCATCTGACATCCAGTCATCCCCGTCTCTGTCCGTCTTCCGCCAACGTTTAAAAGCATCCTTTTTTCACAATCCTTCCCCAACATAGCACTGCGACTTTACTGCACCTCGATGGACTTCGTAATACCTCTGCTATTCTAGCCACGCTAAAAATTTCTGATTGACATTGACAGTGACACACTGACTTGCGTAGGTCGCGGCAGAGGAGAGTAAAATTACACGACATGACATCGCCTCTCCGAAAACACTAACAGGAAGAGACCACGCATGACGAGAGTCGGAAACCTGGTTGTGGTTGATCAGTAGGCCTATATAGATGGCCACGACATTGGCCCGCCACAATGTGGGAACCAGCTATAGTAATGGTCCGCGTTGTCCGTCTGTTCGTCCGTCCGTGTACCACACGCGAATATCTCCGAAACTAAGCGAAGTAGACCATTACTCACACTATATAGGAAACTCTAATAGGAATCCGGACTTCTCAATTCAGTATCTGCCATCAGGTTCGTGATCGGAAGTACGGTTACGCTATTTTGGGTGTTTCCGGGTCGGCACTTCGCCCATTGTGACAGAAATAGACAACAGGTTTAGTGAATGATGCAATGGCTGTCATTTCCGGTCGGTGTTTCATTCGGCTGAAATTTCGTATGATCAGGAAGATTCCCGTAGCAACACGTGTCGAAATTGGAACCACCTCCCCGAGCTGAACCCCTGGATAAGGCCAAGTCTGCGAGCCCTCACTGATAATATGCTATAGGATAGGCCTAATATGTTAACATATACGATGGTCGTATTATAAGTACTCAGTTGCAACATAGTGTCATTTTGCCATTTCTGAATACATGAATGAAAAATCCGAAATAGGCCTATAGCTATATAGACGATGCGACCCTATAATGATATCATTCAAAGCATCAACAGGGCGTCGCTCTCAGGTGTCGTTTAAAAGTAGCTATACAACAGGAACTTGTAGTCTGGCAGACAAACACAAACTTCAGGCAGAATCTGCAGAGACTTGACGCTGAACGAAACGCAGCGCTAGCTTAATCTCTGCCGATGTGACGGGTACGATCCATCGGTGAGGGATCAAGCTTCAACTGGACGATCCATTGCGGTACATCATCGTTCGCCAGGTGGCGCCAACCATGTTAAAACGTTTCCATGTAAAACACTTTCTACTGTGAATGTTTGAGAAATGAACTATTTTAATGCGTACATAACTATAGAATACTTCTGCTGCTTCCGCCACGGTTGCTGACAATGGTGTACCACCCGTACACGTGCATGCGCTATTAGCCTACACAGTGACTTAGGCCTACGTGCTTCGTCCAACGACTATGTAGGCCTACTATCCTGGCATTTGATGACCTAGTTCGTGTTTGTTCTGATTTTCATTCTCTGAATGGGCTAGAGAAGACGAGATCCCTACTATCTGAAAAACGGCTGCCGAAGCATAGATCAGGCACTGAATGAGACAAAGCACGTAAAAGAATGATTGACACTGTCAAAGTGTGTCTCGATCCGGCTGTGCAGCTACGTCAGTTCTAGGCTCTAGACCTACGTTTACCCTCTGTTGGTACAGACCACGTAGATGTGAGTGCGATCCTCGAAGAACTATCTTCCCTGCGTCAGGAAGTCCGTGGATTGTTTCATCTGAGAGCGGAACTTGAG
>Ga0126335_1001222_pt1 | contig 14122 bp, 5 predicted proteins | sample OlaspJWI45metaG_FD_108409 | JGI IMG/M metagenome (GOLD analysis project Ga0126335, IMG submission 108409) | Marine gutless worms symbiont microbial communities from Oahu, Hawaii - Olavius sp. 1 OAHU.JWI-45 metaG | ecosystem: Host-associated > Annelida > Digestive system > Unclassified | place... | reverse complement strand
GTTGGAGCGCTGGCTGTTAACCTTCGTGGTCTAGGCCTACTCATAAACAACTTGGCGTCAGCTGTTGACGCAGTAAGTAATAATTACAGCGTCTTTTTATCGTCAATATTCCGAGGTCAATGCAATTAAGAATCTATATTTGACTGCACAATGGCACAGCTTCAGCAACAGAAAAACATCATCAATAAAACCAGAAGAAAGTAGGCCAGTAAACAATGTAGGTCCTATATTACGCAAGTCGAGTTAGCTAAAACTATACTATAGGACTCATAAACAAAATGCTAATTCATTGCAATTCATAAAATCAGTAAGCAAATAAAGTCGATTTTCGATGTTTTGATCGACTAGTTGAGCGAAAGAAATACTTTTGACAGGCCGGCTTGTATAGCTTTTTATACACTACAGCCTATTCTTTTCTTAGACCCTTTCGTTTTTGATCAACATTCGACACTGAGTAAAATATACATCCGCGTCGAGCACCATGTTTTGTAACACAGCCATGTATGACAACAATTTTCTTAAAGCCTATAAACTTTAGGACGAGTGTTCGAGATGCAAATCAAATCTATGACTAACTACGAACTGGTGGATACACCGCGTGTTTCAGTTAATAGCGACATTCGACGTCGATTACGGTCTCTGCTCGCTATCGCCTTGAATCAACTTCGCAGTTCGGACTATACGCGCAAACCACAACACCTAGCAGACTGTCTTAAGTCGAGTCAGCGCTGGCGCCTGCACTGCAGTGACCGAAATACGACAGAAAAGAACGCGGTCACTGGCACTGCTGACTATAAACGCACAGACGCGCTTACGGCCTTGTAGCCGACTTCGCGGAACGTCCTGTGTTGTTTTCACGTCGCGCCTTTCCGCTCTCCTCTCGCTGTTTCCCATTCACCTGCGTTAAGGCGATGATATATCCCGGCCATTGCCCACAGTGCTGACTGTGTCGTTGCAAATTTACTGCCGCGCACTGCTGAGAATAATGTCAATCAATACCGTACACCAATTACATACGTTGTCCTGGTTCGATTACGGTCGACGCGTGACGGCCTGTGGTGGAAACTCGGTTGATTAATGCCGCTGCATGCTGGCGGGCGTCGCGGCGCCTGCTGGTTCTCTAATTGCTATTTTCCGACCTACAGTCACTTACTGTCAACACGCGTGCATCAACTCAACAACCAACTCGCTATTTTGAGATTCTACGTCTTCGCTCGACACACTTTCGCCAACGCTTTCCTAATTCAGTTCGCTCGCGCTGTGCATCTGGTGATCGAAATCTACGATCGAAGCATTGACACAATAAGTTCATTTTGGTGTGTGTGTGTGTGTGTGTGTATGTGTGTATGTCTTTAGAAAGTACAAGTCGTATATCAAGGTCATAGGATCGAGATCAAGGTCACAGCAGCAAAATGAAATGTACAATAATTTGAGCATGCGCAGAGTTACATTTGCCAGTTCTTGCAACTGTGTTTTAGTTTAGATATGAAAGTCTACCAGAGGGCTGCAGTCACTGAATGAATTGTGCACTCACAGTAACGCTGATATTTTACTGATATCACAAGTTGGCCTATAGTATATAGGCCTACCGCAGACTGCTTCAGCTTGTTTGATGAACAAAACAGACTGTTTGTATAGCGACGTCGGTTTCTATTTTTGTATTTTCCTCGCCGCCTCCGGAGTGCCCTAGGCATACTAGCGCTAGGGCAGTGGGTGATGAGTTGGCTGATTTATGACTGCCACGTAATGAACGCATGCAAGTCCTTGTGTATCCAAAAGTCGTGCTAGTCCCAGTTTTGCGAATAAATAATATTAGAGGTGCACCGATAATGCTTTGGCCGATTATCGGCGCCAAATAATCGGCCGATTATCGGCCGATTACCGATTGTTTATTTCTTCGTTCAATAAAAGTCATGTTGTAACGATTGTGAAGTCACAATGGTATGATGGTAGATTCGTAACACTCCTGCTGTAGTTTCACTAGTTTGTAGTGTTTAGTTACGGCCCGGCCCAGCCCATTTCTGTATTTAGCGGCCTATGTAAAATAAATAAATTACGACCTCACGGAAATTGTAAAATCCGATTCGGCCTTGCTCGGACTGTTCCTGAGTCTTGACTAATGAGTAATGTTCCTGAGTAATGACTGATTAGTGATTACTGAATCATTAGTTATCTCATTGTCATCACTGTGAACTGCAGTTAAAAACATTTTTGTTGTTTTGCTTACTAAAACAAATGATCGGCAGATTATCGGCCGATAATTAGGTGCACCTCTAATAAATATACCACACGATACGCTAGGCTATGCAAGTGGTAGATCTATTGGACGTGCATGCAGTTGTCTGTGGGTGATGCGGTGATTCATAATCCTTTTTGCAGCTCTGTCCATCAGCCACACTGTTGCGGCACTTTGTCTCGTGTTTATTGCTGCAAACTGTTTATGATTAGATCATGAGTTATTACGTGCATGCTCATAATTACTGCTGTTTGGAACAATCGATAATATTGAATAGGGTCATAAATATTGCGGAAGAAAGAGCGGACATAATGGAAGCGTAGCACGGTCCTTCACGTCGTCGATCATTCTCGCTTTCTGGTCGTCATTAAACTTTCACAACACAGCTCAGACCGTGAAATCATCGCACTAACTCGTCGCTCATTTCCGCTGTGTCTGACCGCTACCGACTGACACATCACCTGACGTGTCACGTGGCCCTCTCTAGGTCTCTAGTCGCTACAGGGCTGTGTAGTCAGTGTTCGTCGTTTGTTATGGAGAGGCAGGCACCATGCAGGCAGCGGATCTTGCGTGACGAACCGTTATCGGTCGAGCCGGGCCGGGGTGGGTGGGTGACGGGCAGCCTCTAGCCATCGACCGGCAAAGTACCTGGACCGGCTCCTGCCCGACCGACTCCTTCTACTACCCTGGACTATCGAACGCGTGTCGGCCGATCGCTGACGCTTTACTTTTTTCACGGATGATATATTAACCCTTGTGAAATTAATGATAACTCGAATAGAAAACACGTAGCTACGGTATTGTAGTAATTGGCCGCATCGAAGTGGCACCATATGGCGAATGAAAAACAACAGACAAGCAGACAGACGCCCACTTTACGGGATCATCGATATCAACAGTCCGCATGTCATACATTCGATGCGGCCTAAAAATAAAGATAAGTGTAATAGTAGGCCTATTGAACATTGCTTGCCGTTTGGTTGCTACACATGTGCAGTGATGACATCATGACAGGATGGAGCAAGGTACCAACCCACACATACAAATGCCCTGTTTGCAATACCAATCTAGGCCTACCTCCAACATAGCCTTCCTTGCTACAAGTTACAGGGTTTGGAGTTTTACGTCGCTTTACGTAATCTCAGATAATGAGCGATAATAGTGACAAATTAGTTCATGCAACATGCATAATATCACAATTTTGAGATATTGATTTTGTCGCAGTAGATCTAGTCCATTGTTAGCCTATATATCTTCTGTGTGCAATCCAGCATTTGTATATACAACTTTATTCACCCGCAGCACAGATAGTAAAAAACAAAACAACAATAATAATAATAATAAACGTAGCAAGTCCAAACTAGAAACAAACAGGTGCCAGGACGTACGTTAGCAAACAGCTTGTGCATAACAGTAAGCAAGTATACACTTATGTTATTGTTATTTGTGCTGCAAAAGAAAATAAACCGTTATTAACTACTGTTATGTTTTATATAAATTTATATCTGCAATGAAATGATTTATATAATATGGAATGGGACGTTAAACCATACTAGGTTATTACTTACTTGTATCATAAGTATAATTATTTTTATAACTCGTTTTCAGTTATATAAATTTTCTGTTTGGTGACTAAACTGCATGTATAGGTCATTTTTATAGACAATACTCAGACATTGTGTTTCTAATCTTGGACTTGTCTTGCTTCGGGCGTTTATGCGCTGTTAATGGTTAACTGGTGAGGCGTGTAGCTGACTCATGCAGACTCTGTTAGTAGTCCAACAGCGATGAGCGAGCGATCAGTCAGGGCCCGAGAAGGCGCGACTTGAGCGCACTGAATAGGCCCAGCAATACTAGATTAGTTAATAGCAGGTAACGGGTACCAATGGCACTAGGACCAGAAAAAGTAGGAGGACTGTGTATTGACAGGCGGACTGAAGAAATGTCTCAATAGTCAATACGTCTGTTGAATGAGATTGTCGACTCGTGTAGGTAGATGTTAAATTGTGTCGATATTGAAAACAGAAATATAGGGCATGTAAGTAAACACATGATTATTTATCCTACATCACTTTTACAAAGCCATTTATCTACTTCTGGTGAGTTGTCTAAATTTACCAGTATAGGAGTTCCACGACAGAACCGACCACGTTACCATGGACCATGGTACAACCATGGTACAACTATGGAAAATAAACCATGGTTCGACCATTCATGGCTCAACTATGGTACAACCACGGTTCATTTACCACGGTATAACCATGGTTATACCGTGGTAAATGAACCGTGGTTAAACCATTGGTAAATAGACCATGGTTCAACAACGGTTCGACTACCATGGTTCAACCAAAGTACAACCATGGTTCACAGCACCAGCACAATATAAACCGTTGTTTATCACCGGAAGTAGTTATTACCGGTATCTATGAGTCATATATTAAGTAACTTACACGCCAGATTGCTTGCTAGATAATATTGTTTGTGTTCTGTTTAGACATCAAGCAGATATTGAGCTTGCATTGTTACGTGCGTAGCACTTTTTTGTATAGTAGGCCTACTGCATTTTATTTTTATTATCTATTGCGCTACCAGTTTACTGGTAAAATAAAGCTTTGTGTTGTATCCAGTTGATGTGCTTGAACGCTCACGTCCAGGCATTGTCTTATTATTTCCATGTGTACATTATATGCAACAGCGTTCTTGGTTTTGTGCTTTATGTGCGGACCTCTTAACTGGTATGGGTACAACTGTCCGTTTTTTCGGTTGCCACACGAGAATAAACGTGGTTTTCCAACTGCACGACAGTATAAGTTTACTTCGTTATTGAGGAAGATCAAGCTAGGTAGTTTTGGATTATTGACTGTGCAGTAGGCCTATATTTCTGACAGCGTATGATACGGTAGTTTGACTTGACACTTTAATAGTAGGCCTCTATGCCGGTTTAAAACATTTAATGACTTTTACTGGCCTATTTAAAGTATTTATTTCGCAACGCGTACGCAAAAAGTAGCATGTGGCTGTTTTGGATCAGCTGATTACAGACGTACAACATTGCTGAATTACGTTACGATCAGACCCAGATATCTCCTTGATTAGCGCTGAAGCAGGCAGGACTGTGAAGGCGGTTGCAGCAGCAAAAAGCATAGCATTAGGCCTTGGCGACGCCTAGACATACGCGGATGTATTTTGTTTGTTAGTAGCGGTGGTGCAGCGCACGCAGCTGTCCTGACGTTGCCACAACAAGCTATAGGCCTACAGGTAACTGGAGGCAAAAGCCACATCGACCAGCAGCTGCAACCCCCACCTATAACAAACCCGATTGACAACTTACGTCATGCTTATATCCTGTATATCTTACTGACTTCAGCAACATTGTAAACGTTACTCTGCAACAAGCTATGCCAGTAAAAGGCATGTTCCCCAATTTCAGATAAGAGGGTCAGACCTCCTGAGCTGAACATGGTGAAATGAAAATTTGACCTCATGAGCTTTTTGAATTTGAAACACAAAAAATCTGTTGAGTTGCCCCGACTGCGCCTGTATCCCACTGGGGAGCTTTCAGCAGTTCCCAGGCCCCCACCTGGTAGAGAGGGTGCTGGTTGTCCATCTCCCAGATTTTCACCCCCCGTTTTCAGCCCTTCGGGTCTCAGGCTTCGGCCGTATCAGGCCTTACCTAGCCCCTAATCTCAAAACCGTGCTGACGCCCTTGTGGATAATTTATTGTTTCAGCTGATGACTCTGACCATGTCCAAGTTACTTCGGTTTCACGTCATCTCGGTTCCTGGGAGAGTAGAGAGGATGCGAGGAGATGCCAGAGGCAGAAACGAAGGATGAGATGTCGAAGTAGCCCGGAAGCAAAGACGGCGCCTTGACGGCGAGCAGCCGGCCGACGGACGGGCGGGCCACGGCGGACCTAGACGAAGACGTTATCGGCCCAAAGTGATAGTCCGACTGGTCTGCGTGGTTGGACGACGAGACGCCACGACGGCGCCTGCAACGCCGGAATGCGATTTCCGTGTCTGCGATGCTTTCGCTAATATAACTGTTAACGCTAGCACGCGCCGGTTTTTTCTGCCCCACATATTTCTATCTACCCAGTATCGGTAGATCAACTAATCATCACGGCAGCATGCAGATGTGTGAAGTCTAGTCAGCTACATGTAGCGGTGTGCACATCTATCTGAATGGATTAGACTTCAGCGACTGTGCTTTTAAGTATTGACGTGTAACTCTAGCTGCATAAACTTACTGTGTTTCGCGGAATTCCGTTAGATTTTATCCACCAACGTTCTGCAAACACTTTGAAAAAATAACACGCATTAAACGTGACAAAAGCGAGTAATTCAAGTACAAGATATTTAAATATTTGTATATACATGCGCCAATTATCGTATAATATGGGCTTTGACTCCCTTCTGTCTTTGAGCAAAGGTGAGCAAAGTCAATCTGCGTAGTTAATTATAGTGGGGACACATTGATCCCGTACAGGCCACACGCTGCTAGAATGCAGTAACGCAATTTTGCCAACTGTTCACAGTAATGCTCGCCGTAATGCACGACGTTTAATCGCTACACTAACCAATAACAGCAGCTGATGCCGAGGCAGCGGGCTCCTGCTGTTTCAACTTCCTGTCCATCATAGCTGACGTCACTTACTACGTCACCTGCTGCTGCTGCTGCTGATGCTAGTGCTGCTAGTGCTGTAGCTCGCCTAGATCTACCCGGTCTACGCACCCACTCCATCCGCTCCGCTAACTCCGGGGTTAAAGGTCACGCTTGGCCGATGCCGCTAATCTGATGAAATCCGATCACAGGCGTCCGACGGACGCGCACTCGGCACGACCGGTCCAGGAAGCTGCATGGTCGCTCGCATCAGTAATAACCAACGTCTTCCATTTCTTCACCGTCGGACCCCCGTCGAGTCCAGATCCGCCCCCAAATTCCTGTCCAACCTGACCGAGTGCACTGCAACAGCGTCGAGTCGAGTCGCGTCAGCAGCAGCAGCAGCCGCGCGGGATGAGAATGGGGATGAGGGGTAACGGGACGTCGGTGCTCGACGACGCGCGAGACGATGTTTTATTACAATTTCGACGTCGTTCATCACCAGCTGTCAACCAGCGAGATATCATCAAGCGCATGCCCCCACAGCCGCCCCGCCCCAGCACGTGCATGCATAAGACCTGTGAGTTGTGTGTTGGGGAGGGGGTGATAATATAAAGACCCGTAAGATAAGTCGTCGTCGTCGTCGTAGTGCGACTCGCATGGCATGAAATATGCCGCACCAAGCGGTACCGATCTCTGCCTTTACTTCCCGGCCGGCCGAGTTAATGGCGTAATGGATGGATTGGCTGCAAGACACATGCAACCTGCAGCGCCGCCTGCTAGCTAGCAGCTTCCACTGACGCCGTTTGAACTTTTCTACGCCAGATTTGACTCGAGCTTGTAAAGCTTATAGACAAAAGACTTGCAGCGCAGTCAATGTCAAACTATAAAATTTTCAACAAAGAAACAAAAACAAGATTACCAGTCTTTACGATGACTGAGACAGTATGCGTACATTCTATTCGTGAATAAGCATGGGTGGCACCCTGGCGGGTAAAACTGTGTAATCCCTTGACAACGCGTGCCATACATCAGCGCTTCTGCGATTGAGTTCCCTTGTGAAGAGGCGCTATATCAAGTGTCCTCTACCTTTACCTTTGCCTTCACATTATAAATGAAAATGTGTAAAGGGTGCTGGCAAACTCAATATTTTATCAGTCAACAGAATGAGTAGTTGATTGGCGAATGTGTACATATGTAATAATATACATTTAACGAGTTGTTTCTGTGCAGTGTAATCTGTGCGTTGATGAGATTAGACGTGAGCTGCAGCCTGCAGATGCTTGTCACATGACATTAGAGTCGGGTAGTGTTCGCGACTCGCGTGCTGACCGAAAACAGATCACGTAGGCTGGTCGGCATGCAGCCACTGAGCGACTGAGGGAGCGACACCGACATTGAAGTGAGATGAAGTGTCTGCGTGTTCAGCGGTCGTCGCTCACTCATTGGCGCCGTGTCAAACCTTCGCAGCTCTATCTGTATCTCTGTTTCTCACCGCTCGGTATATACAACTGCTGCGATTCGGTCTTGGGCGAGAGCCAGTCGCAAACTTGCAAACTATTCTTCCATCAAAAGACTTGCATCAGATTTTTGACGCAAGTTTCTCGCACGAGTTTTTCGTATGTGTGTTATATAGAACCTATCAGTCAGTTTCAAATTTTTGAATTTTCAATAGTCACTTGCGTGCTGATGCCTTATCTCAAATCTTTTTTTATACAACGTATTTCAGATCTGTTGACTTCGCCGTGTTCATGTGATGTACGGTATGAACAACTTATGATTTTGCATATACATTTCACTTCATTCGTCAAACTCTGACGTTCGTGTCCCCAAGGCACAGGCAGACAGACAGACAGACTGGGACTTGAAGCGCTAGGGGTTATCTAACGCCACGGGCGGCAAACAGACGACAATCGGCCCGTTTACGCACAGCAAGCAGTTATGCCGATCACAATACGTAATTCTGCGGCCGCTAATATATTACTCCAGCGACTCGTCAAGGGTGGCCGTGTCACGTGGCAGACTACTCAGCGCAGTGTCGCCACCTGGCGAAGTCTGCTGCCAACTCACGGCACGTGACACGCCGCGCACCTGCGCCTGACGTCACCACCACCACCGGGAGGTTCCCTGCCGCGCGGCCCGGCACACCCGTCTAATAATAAATAATAACCGACCGACCGTCGCGGAGGATGTCTTTACGTCCATTAAGCTGCTGCGCCGCACTGGGCGGGACACAGAAGGATTATCATTAGGCGGCTTGCCAACACGGGCGTAATAAGAGCCAGAGCGCCGAAGACGGCCGTTCGACAGATGGCGTGACACTCGCCGTCCATCCGGGTAGTGTCAGTCGGTGTGAGGGTTTTGTGGGCGGACCGGACCGGACCTACCGCAGCGGACCGTCTTGGTCCCGTTATGTGCTCAGCCCGCCGGCGAAGATAAGACGACGTTCGACGCGGCGGATGGAGGAACTAACGACAGCGATTATTGTGGCAGCGGCGGCGTCGCAGCACTGACATTTCTATAGATCAGCTGTCTGCCAGTCAAGATACGTCAGACACGTCTACAACGAAGACTTGACTTCGGGAAAGCTGTCCCACGTCGCTGTTAGCGTTCTGCTCTTCATCTCTTCACGCCGCCGCCGCACGCTATCGTCTCACTTCGGTGATTAATTTCGTCCTCGACCACTGTGCGCGACACGCAGCAATGCTCTTGTCGGTCATCGCCCACACGGCCCGCCGTGGCTCCTCCGTATCGTAGACTTACGTCGACAATGAACTCGTTCACGTTTTACGACGGCAACGCAGCACTAAAACCACCGGCGCAAGCACTTGTCGCACTCGCTTGCCTCATTATCAGTGTGCTAACAAACAATTACGCATTCCCGGCGAAGCCGAGGTAATAATATCATGCTGTGAACGACCGACCACAGCGACTTGTCTGGTGTATATCGGGTTGTAGGCAGCGCACATCTGCTGTGTCAAGGGATGACCCCAATTAAAAGCACTGGCGAGTGCCGACGTGCGTTTTCCTAATCCTCCTGTACCATGATTTTTCCTTTTCCGCAAAATATCTACACAGCGGGAGCGCAGCACTACAGATAACTTGGTGCTATTCTATCTACAAAGTACAAGCCGACCCTTATTACGAGATATCTGAACGTTCGACGTACGAGTATGCCATGAGTAAATAGGTGATTCAGCAACTACAACGATCGCTATCACACACCGGGAAGCCGGCCACATAGGCATAGGAAGTTTTCCAGTCAGACCTAAAAAAACACGCACTCGACCGGTAGCAAGATCCTGTCTACAGCTGCAAATGTGAACTTGTCCGTTTCGTTCCATGTATAGTTATGGTTTCGATCAACGCAGAATGACCCGTAATTACAAAGCACTGTTACCGATAACGATAATCGCGAATTGCTATAATCTAAGCTTTTTCTTATGACACATGAACGATAGTATTAACAGCCTGTTAAGTTTCAAGCACATTGACGTTTTAATGCTTTGCATTCCGTTTTTGGACATCAAAATAGTCTAAAGTCCAGCATAGAACATCAGGAACAGAGACAAAGCAGGTTGGTTCGTGGTTTAATGTGAATGAATGAATGTCTTTATTATGACATCTGACAAACCGCATGAAAATTTCGAGTGCAGTAAATAAGGTTGGTTGGTGCGGTGGTTGTACCAAACTGAAACGTGTTAGTCTGATTGCCATCGGCTTATTAATAGGACGGCGATATCGAATACCGTGTCATGCAGTTGAAGCCATGGCGTCGTCATCGTCGTCGGCGTCGTCGTCGGTCGAGCGTGATAATGCAATCGCGTGCAGATTTAACTGCGCCGTCCTTCATCGAGCCGGCTTCGACGACCGGTGTTTTGACACACCGGGGCCGCCCGCCTGTCATTTCCGCGAAGTGACGATCTAGTAATCCTGCAGTATGTGGGAAGCAGTGGCGTTCCAAGCCAATGGAGGCATGGACGGATAATGTCAGGTAAATGGGGCAGCTGCTCCAGTCTACTTCCACGTAAACGCTAATGACCATAATGATTTATTCTTAATCAGAAAATTAATGCCGCTGTTGCAGGCATTACATCCTCGAGTACTATGCATAACTCCGAATGGTGTCTTGGGACGGTTGGGGATACTGCTTCCGCATTTCTTTGGCGCCGAAGGTTAAATTTAAAATGAGTTGCAATTTGTATAATCACATTAATTTTATCCTACGCAGGCGCTCTGATAATAAAAATTCCATGCAAACTGTTACAACTACACAACGCAAATTTCATGCAGATATAAATAAAGACAGGCCTATATACGCTATAGACCAAAGCACCCATCTTTACCACAAAGCTCGTTCCCGTAATTTCACAGTCCGAGAAACCTGCAGACCCCCTGCGTGATGAAGTAATTGTTCGGCGAAGTGGACGCTGGTGTAAGTTGATTCAGCCATCTGGCTGCGGGACTGCGTGCAGCTATGCGATTGCGCTAAGCGTACGTACGTGTTGTCAATAGGCGATCACTCAGTGATCGTCGACGCTCGAGAAGGTGACGTGATCGATCGCCCGCCAACACAGACACTCTACGGTAGAACGAGCACCAAGTGACCCTGACTGATGCACCAGTAATGTAACAAACACCCCGTACATAGCCGATCGCCGACCCGTACGCACGAATTGCTAATGTCAGCTTCCTAGAACGACATATTATGAACAACAGTAACAACAGTAGCGTCGCTATGCGGGAATGCGACACATGCCCATTTAAATTTTGCACATGGATTTTCCTAGAATTCACACCATTATTCATATTATTGTAACACGGTGGGGTGGGTCTGTTGGGATTGAAGCCTGATCTCGACAACCAGTTGACTTCCTTAATTTGGTGCTTGACAGTTGACACTGTTTGTTGATCTGACCTGTAAAACCAGCATCTGCATTGTACAGCTATGCTGGAACAGGAAGCAGAAATATGGCGTCAGTGGCCGCCGTCTTAAGTTTCTCTTCGGGCCGTATCTCGTTCTCGAATAAAGATATCTTCACCAAAATACTAGGATCCGCAAGAATATCTAGTAGCCAGAATGCAGTTTAATAAAATTCAGTATCGCGAGCGGTAGTCATTTTGAAAAGTTCCTGTTTTGACAAATGGCGCCTGACACAAAGTTGAAATATTAAAAAGTAAATTACATTCTCATTCTGTCGCGACACACAAAACTTCCATCGTCCATAAATGGCCGTCATTTTCTTTCACTTCCAGGTTCATGAACATCCTGGCATGCAAAAGGCTGAGTGCCTAGATGGAGATCGGCTGTCCTGGGAAATTATTGGCGCGTAAATAAAGATTCGCACTAAGCGGACGGTGACGTGAACTGTTGATCTCGGCGACGGTCGGAGGACTCGGGTCAGTCCGTGCAGAGTCAAAACTGCACTCGGCGTCCGGCAAACGAACGAACGAACGCACTTGCGGAAATCCGGCCATTTGTCGGCGGCTCAATAGTGGCGCAGTTGCAAATCCGCAGCAAAGACGATCGTAAACGCGACGCGGACGGATATCGGCGATAGTCGCAGCGGACGTGTCGCCGCCGTGCTGTATTTAAGTTGTTGAGCGTCGCGAGCAGCTGATCCTTCCTCGCCAATTACGCTGTATGCGTCTACATCACCGTGGCTGATTAAACTCGACGCTGACCGTCGTGTCGTCCGCATGCTGACGTATATCAAACTGTAGGCCAGCGTCAACAACTTCACACAGACAAATTTGAAGACTCGTCTAGAGGTCCAGTTTTTGCTTTCGCACAAATAAAATCACGAAACGTTTAGACGGCATTGATTGAAGCCAAAAGTGCGCGTTATAGGATATGGTTAGCCTAATACAGAAGGTTATGGTGCATCTAAACAATCTAGAACTTTTAAAACATCATATAAATTTGGATGAGTTTTCTGACGATGACTGAAATTATAACTGTTGCAAATGTTTATTATTAAGTTTTGATTGACTAAGATTAAGTAATTCAATTTTAATTTTCAATCACTGCTGAGAACGGCAACATTTGATATTCAGTCGATGACGTGCGTCCGCTGTTCTCGTATTCCTGGGCACGAAGAATTGCATTGAGTTCTTCTCTGAAAGCGGTGACTGACTTGTTTACCTGCAGTGGTCAGTGGAACTACTCGGTGCATAGTTGACGTCGCTCAAATGGTTGACCACTGAAGCGTACTGCCGGACGCCACCGCTCCAGTCCTAATCTCGGTTCATCGCAGGACGCCAGGACGCCGCCGGGAACCGAAATTAAATCAGTTTAGCGTCAGCAGCGGCGGCGATGAAGCCAGCATTGTCGCGCAGCTTTTACGACTGCTCGGAACAGGGACAACAATAATGTCGATTACTCCCAGCAGACAGACCGCCCGTACTGACGATGATGATGATGCGGATGAATTGACGTCAGCTGCAGCAGCAGCAGCTCGATATATGGAGGCGCTAGTGTAAGAACTTTCTAAGTTCCAAGACAGAATGTCAGACTGTGTTAAAGGTAAAAACGGTCCGGACACTTGACATAGCGCTTGTTATTGAGGGAACCTCACTACAGAAGCGATCACGCGTTGTCGAGGGATCACACAGTTTACTTGCCACCCACACGTTTCGGCGTTTGTCTATGAATGGAATGAATTGCACCGCGTCCGGAAAGAAAATGGAACCAATAGTGTTTCAGGCATAACTTTGACGAACACAAATATATAGTTGTAATTTTTGCATTGAATGTCGTCAAGGTAATGTGAAATCAAACTGACACAACAAATGTCCGCTGTGTGAATCAAACGATCGTCATGTCGTAACTGACAACTGTAAGAAAATCAGACGGGAATATCAACTGTTCGATTCGACTAGTGAGCGAAGGCTTCAAAGGCCGCAGTTATCGCAAAAACACAATGTCAGAATTAAAAACAGTGCTCGAAATGACCACCGCCCGCCCTGACACAAGCTGAACGATGGCGACGCCACTGACGCATAGCTGAAGCAAAAATGGCGTGATACAGCTTAGCCAACTCGGTTCTGAAATGTTTAGCATTATTGCTCTATGGCACTGAGGCATGTCCTATAAAAAATATCATATTGCTTCCCTGCAGTTTGTGGTTAACACTTGTTTTGCAAAAAAATTTAACACTGGATCTAAAGATGTAATTAACGATTGCCAATTTTACTTTAATTGTGACTCTGTATCTGATTGTGTAACAAAAAGGACAAATAAATTCCTATGTAAATATGCTCAGGTTGAAAATGTCTTGTGTG
>Ga0126335_1001221_pt1 | contig 14123 bp, 6 predicted proteins | sample OlaspJWI45metaG_FD_108409 | JGI IMG/M metagenome (GOLD analysis project Ga0126335, IMG submission 108409) | Marine gutless worms symbiont microbial communities from Oahu, Hawaii - Olavius sp. 1 OAHU.JWI-45 metaG | ecosystem: Host-associated > Annelida > Digestive system > Unclassified | place... | reverse complement strand
ACCTTTTACTCCTATTGGCTTTGCACTCAGTACTGCAGCTTGTAAATTAGTTTCCCTGACAATCTCTGCAAGCAAGTCATTCGTTACAAACAGCTGAAAGTACTGAAGCGGATCTGTTATATCGTCAATAGCAACCTTCCTACCAGGACTGCCAATAAAGCAAAAGCGTCGACGCAGAACAGTTGTACGATCTGACCAGGTAAACACAGTATCGGATGCTGAAGTTACGTTTGAGTTTTTAATTGATGTGGTCTGGTCGTCATCAGACTGAGTATCAAGATGCTTGGGTATCATCATCAAGTTTAGTTTCACCATCAGTACTACATTCACTACTACTTTCCCAATCGGAAGAATGGGAAAAAATGGTTTCATCTGAGTCTTCATCAGAGTTCAATACTGCATCAAGAACTGCACGAGATGTCCGAAATTTGCGTTTTTCAGCACATTTTTTATTCTTATCTATCACCTAGGAAACAAAAACTTTGTTACTGCAACTTCCTGTCTAAAAGTGAATATGACCTAAAAATCTTATTTACAATAAATAAGTCACGAATAGCGTCATTTCGCTGTGTGGTGATTTTCAGCTGCCGAGATATCTCGGGGTAAACGGGAAAAGGGTTAATAATGCAACTGATTTAGCAGGAGTAAACGGTTAGCTTTAGGGCTGAAATTAATAAGTTAGATTAGGGTTGAGTTTAGTATTAGTGTTTATGTTACGATTAGTTCGGCTTTCAACATTTGTCACTGTTTTGTAAATTTTGGACGTCGTGCACAGTGAACGTGCTGCAGTGTTTTGTAGTAACGATGATTGTGTAGTGTTGGATGTGCTCTAGTCGTTAGTTATTGTGTATTGTGTGCTAGGTGCATTTTTGCTTCTGCCACGTTAGTCTTTACATTGTAATAATGATAATAGTCATAGTCATCGATTGTTGTTTGATGAAACTGGACTGCGTCATTAATAGAGACGTTGGTCTGATTCTGTATTTGTATAGCTATGTAACTGTCCCCAAACTGGTAAATATTTTAATACTGTACACATGATCGGAGCAGTTTGATCAACTGGTAAATCTAATGTGTATCAGCAGACTTTGCTCTGAAATGTAAGTCACAGAATGTAGCCAGAAAGAAAACTCTGTTTTAAAGGCATAGTGCAGTTTTGTGCACTTTTTTGTATGTACAGATGTACGAGTTTGTTATAAATAAGCAAATATCTTATGTAAAGACGAGGTATCATGTGTTGATCTTGTAATGTGCACATCAGCTGATAGTAGTCCGCGAGATAGTTCTGGCACTTTTTTGAAGTGCAAGCAATTAATACAGTTGAATGTCAGCGGTGCATGTCGGCTGGATCCAGGCGGCGATTGTTCGGATCATGAAGATGCGCAAGAGCCTGAAGCACCAGCAGCTGTTGGTTGAAGTTCTGAACCAACTGTCGCAGCGATTCAAACCCAAAGTGCCCGTCATTAAGGTACTGTGTACTGTCATTGCACTGGTTTACAGTCAGCTCGTCCCCAATGCTAACCAAACCATTGCCTGAACCCTAAACATAACCCTAATCCTTACTGTATCCCTTGCCCTAATCCTAACCCAACCTAAACACTAACGAATTAAATTGGGGACAAGTTGACTGCCACCCATTGCAGTTGTCATGTGAGCAGTTGTTAGAATGAGAATCTGTCTGTTTGGGATTAGGCTTTCGTGTGTGCTTGTAAAATATTTAACTGTGTGTAGGCTCCAGGCTTGCAAGAACATGTATCTTAAGCCACTTCCCGACCAGATCTTGTAACACGCATGTTCTGCCCCTGCAGTGGGTTTTCACATTTTCTATTGCTGCATTTTTCAACCCTGCCTTTTGGATCATTTCACATTTTCAGCCGCCCCATCTGACCTGTAACAAGAGGCCAAAGTAATTTGGTGGAGGCTGCGTCAAATCCCCCCTCGCTGTTGTGGGGATTAGGACCCCATCTAACACAATGTTTCTTGGGTCCCCAAGTGTGCTCACCCCAAACAGCATCATGATCTGTTTAGCCGTTTTTGCAAGGTGAAGCCAGGTTGAGCCACGTAACAGACAGACTGACACCGCACACATTGGTAACAATAGTCTGCATCTCATGCATTTGACGCAGCCTAAAAATTGTCCTCGAAGTGACCTATAATGTGTGGAGTGGGAAATTATGCCTTTACTCACGTAGAGAGCCAGTTATCAGTTACTTCGTTACGTGTCGGTTTTAGTGCAGAAAGACGACTGCTTGAAGACAGCATGTATGTCTGTTGCCGTGTGCAGAAATGCATTGATATACTGATTGAGAAGGAATATCTGGAGAGAGTTGAGGGAGAAAAGGACATGTACAATTACTTGGCTTAAGCACTGTTTCACAGCTTTGCCCACTCGTTCAGGTACCAGTAATGTTTATTTCATGCAGCTGTTTTATTAACTTTGTAAGCTGAAGTCTGATATTTTGAATGGTTAATGTCGCAGTTAGGGATGTGCCTATCATTTAATTATTGTTAAAGTTTAAACTACACTGGATTTTTGCTAAATTTTTAAACACAGCTCGTCACGATTTGTTTTTGTCTGCTGCTGCCAATGTGCAACAGCTTTGATATTACTCAACTACAGTGTGTGTTAAGACTGTTGAGTAAAACGCGAGAAATCATTGAGAATGCAGAATAATTCAGAACATAATCGTTTATGTCGTTTTTTCTCAAATGTTTTCATCTGCCGACTGTGTGGTGAAAGGAAAATTAAAGTGATTGTCGTAATTGTTTGTCTGTCTGTGGTTACAGAATCACTGTTGAAAACGATTGTCCATTGTTCGTCTCACTGTCATCGAGTTCCGTCTTCAATTTGTCTTGCAATATCACGCGCTGTGTCTGTCTCTCCCTCATCTCTCCACTGTCATCCATAACGGCCTCTGCCTAGGGCTGTAAAACTGGGTTATAAAAACCTAGATTTTTAGCTTTTTAAACAAAACCTTCAACGTCCAATTTTAGGTTTTTTGGTTTCATTATTTGTTTTGCACTGTAATTTGTGACAGTTCATCTCACAAAATTGTCTTTAGTACAATACAGTATTTTAGATGGATAGCTGTAGAACGTTCTCATGTGTTACAATATACCTTAAAAGCATAAAACCTAAAAAAGCAAAAAAACTGAAAACGTTCTAAAAATCTGGATGTTTTACAGCCCGGCATGTACCATGCTTATTGTCTGCATGACTCGGGTACCGCTGCGTGGTAAATGTCAGTCAGTTTGAGTGCAGTGCATAATTCTGTTTGCACGACTCTTAAACAATGGCAACGAGCATTTACACATTCTTTTTGTTGGCAATTAGAGACCTAAACCTACATTTTCTGGAAACCCGAAAACCCAGGAACTTTGACATTTGTCAACATTGTGAACCTAGGTTTTCTGCATTCTAGAACCCAGCTTTTGGGGTCAGGAAACTGAGCATGTATTTGACTTTCGCTCGTAATTGTGCATATGTGGTATGCTTTGATGCTGCTCATTATAAGAACATTGAAAATTTTTCCCATGCACAATACACCTCTTTGTCGTGTACTTCTATTTGTCAGAAACTAATACAGATTAAAAACTGGCAGCAGAATTGTAATAGTGATTAGGGATTGAAACCCGGATTTTGGAAAACCTGGGTAAAACCCGGGTTTCGGGTTAACCCAGCCATTTTGGCAAACCCGAAACCCTTGTTTGAGCCACGTATAAACCCAGGTTTTGGGTTCGTGTTTCTTTGCTGTGGTCAGTGAAATTTGATGACAAAACATACTGCGATTAATGCTTTTTTCGCTCATTATATGTTTATAAACCGACAAACATCGTTCTGTTGCATATCAGCACAACTGCATTAGTCTTTACTTACTTTTTTCAGTCTGAATTATCCATCTAGATGCTTAACATCCTTGATGTACTGTTTGCATCGACAAAGAAAAGCGTTAACAGGAGCCTAATTAAAGTGAGTTTTTAGCACTTTTGTGGTTTGTAAATTTTGAAATTATGCTTCGTTTCATCGTGCACTGCCTAGTCTACACTGTATTCCAAAAATCTCCACCGGTTTATTTTTCAAATAGACGTATGTATGCTGAAACATGCGAAAGTCCATTGGTTCGGTAATATGATGGAAGAAGACAATAACATTCATTAAAAAATAACTGAACAATTCCGAATCATTGCAATGTCCGCGTTACTCTTACCATCACGACTCAACGAGTAGGCCTACTCAGTCATTCCTCAGATCAGGCTTAGCCTGTTCGGTCATCCGCTTCTTGTTCTGCTGCACTATAGGATTGCTAAACCTAAAGCCCGTGTTTGACATTTCCCAGACCCGAAACACAGGTTTGGAAAACAACCCCCGGGTTTGGAATCCCTAATAGCGATGCTGACAGCACTGTTGTAATATCGCGTTTAATTGTCGTGAAGGCCATGTACATAATGCATTTCGTATATTTAAGCCAGAATTTGCATTTTTTTGCTGTAAAATTCTTCAATCATTAGTTTTGCATAGAAAACATCCACATAGTCATTACTCATTATAATTTGTTTCCCAATGATCTTTATTACATTACATGTATTAAGTTTGAAGTGTCTGCTTTTGTAACACGTCTGTGGTGTACTGTTTTTGTTTTTAGCACGATCAAAATTCATGTCGTCCTGGTTATTTGACAGGCTTTTGTTTAACAGTGTGTTTAATAAAGTTGTAGTTGGAGAGAGTAGTCGTTTCTTGTAATTAAATAATTATTGATTGATGCTATTCACACGGCCGCCCGTACGAGTAGGAAAATTACGAAACAGTGAAACCGCCGGCCATGTACGTTACATTACAGCTATTTCACACAGCCAGTCGTTTCTTTCTTCCTTCTTATACTTATTCATACAGCCGGCTTATAGTGTCAGTGTTTAGACTCATTTATAATCGATAATTCTAGCGGTAGATTGGCGATCTTCCCTGATCTGAAAAATGATGAGTAAGTCAGCTATATACTGAGCACAGAACTGATGAAGTTGCTGGAGTCGGTGGACATCATCAGCTATACAGCTTATCCTTGGAGCACGGCTCGGTACACTGACTGTACTTAACTGGCCACTTGATTGACAACAGCGTTTGGCACTGCCAGCAGCCAGCCCCATCTTTGGCTGTCACACCGCGGAAAACCTAGACAGACGTTAACGGAGTAATCGCGAAATGGAATATCAAAGTCCACGCTTTCATGCGCGATAATGCAAAAATATGGCGAACATGACATGACGTGAAAAACTTGTTCTGGCAAAGCAGAGTTCGAAGAGTTTCAAGCAACGGCACAGATTAACCGAGCGATCTAGCCTGTGTTTAGTTATCAAAGCGGCATGCTGTTAGGAAGGCAAATTACTAGCATACAGAAGTAGTCAGTATAAAATACACTGAAAATACGTCGTGTTTGCATGTCTGAACCGTTTGAATGAACATATGGTGACTAAAGGAAACGGCCGGCCGTGTGAATAGAGACTTATTGATTTACTTCCAGTTACAGCTAAACAGAGGAAAAAATGGCAAAGTGGTTAATGTAATGTAGTAATGGCCGCATCGAAGTGGCGTTATCTGGCGAATGAGTAAGAACAATCGCCACGATGACAGACTGAGATGCCCATGCTTTGTGGCCATGCCATCTAATACAATGAGCCCTTGGTCCCCCAGTCTCCACGTCAAACAGGACCTCGATACGTTCAGCCATCACAGTAGTCTACATCCCAAGCATTTATACGGCCAAAAATAGAAATTAGGTTGTGTTGGGAACTTGGGACCGATTGGAACCCTAACCTCAACCAATTAAAATCAGCAGATAAGCAACACTTTTACAACTTACATAACTTCCATTCTGAGTAAGCCCTATGCAAAGACAAGATAGACAAATAAGCGGACGATGTTGCTGCTTTATTATCAGCTGGCAAGTTACTAATATACAAGAATATAATAAGTTAGATGCCGGCTAGAATCGTACAAATTACATTACATTCAGATACAAAACTGTACCATTGTCATAATTAATATACCGTGAATAGTAGAAACGGTATGCAAACAGATAAATAGCAGATTGCGTCACTGACAAACATGAACAGTAGTAACCAGTGTCACAAAGTTTTGCTGTGTACAGTACAGGCAGTTCATATTATGAACGAGCTGAAGCAGTATTGTTTGCAAAAATACGATGTTAAAATTTAATGCAAACTGTCTGAGTGCAAATAATTGATAGGAGTCAATATTGAAATGAGCGAATCGCGATGAATACAAGACAGACAAGATGTCAGTAGAGACGAACTGCAGAGACTCGAATGCCAGATGTTGAACTACGAACAAGTGACCGTAAGTGATGTATTTTAGACGTTTGCACTATCTGCTGTTATAGGCGTATAAGCAGTTGAAACGACGCAGCAGTGCATTACAGTAGTCCAATCGCAGTGTTATGGCACAAATTGATGGTAAAAGTAACTGATGGAACGGACATGGAAATTATAGCGAACTGTCATGGAGATGTGAGTGGGAAACCTAAGGGGTCTTGACAGAAGGCGGCAGGAAGCAGCAGACGACGGGAACTCTTCCAAGGGATGAATCGAGCAACTTCATCTTGTTCCCGCCGTTTTGAGCCAGTCCAAACTGACTCATGCTTTCTTCTACAACGCAACACAAGCGCCACGTACTCGTACTTGCCAAGTGACACCCACGCCTCCCCAGCGGGTGCCGCGGTATACGAAAAATGCCATGTTTCTGGTTCCTTACCCTAGATCCCGGAAATATTTTGCGCCTCAAACAATCCCTGGAGCGCCCTTGAGATACCCTGAAAATCTGGAGGCGATCGTCGCAGAAGTTCCCGAGTATTAAGCTAACATACTTACACACAAACATACATACACACAAAGTATACACATATCGAAAACTGACCTGGGTGGGGCGACGCTGACGGCCCGCACTGCTGGCCGAGCGCTGACGGGCCCCTCCAGTCGACTTGCCCACCGACGCCGTCTTGCCAGCAGTCTTGGAGCGGCCGCGGGCAGCCGACTCCTTGGCTGCGGCCTGGCGGTAACGATCCTTCTCTTGCTGCGACATCTTGCGCCATGCAGCCGACAGCTCTTGCATCGTCGCCGCAAAGTTGTCCTGTATAAAATAAAACATCTCGTCGTTGTCAAGTATTACTCACTGTATTACTGTGTTTTGCGATATAATCCCTCTTCCTCTGCTGCGCTGCAACTCCGAAACACGTCGACACTGACTGTCGTCGTCATCATCTTCCTTTAAGAAGATGACACATGCAGCTCATTGTATATATCATTTAACCAGTCAACAAACCAATTAATTTTACTAAAAATACACATCGTATGTGTATGCATCAAAACAGAGACGTACTGTATACTAGTTTAGGATTCGTGATACTGCTGTGTCTGTAATTTTCACAACCGAACTTTTGTTTGTTTTTTATTACAAAACGTCTGTTTGGCACGAGGAAAAGCTCGTAAAGTCATTGATATATTCAATTGAAAATTTCGGTTGTAGTGTTTAGTGTTCGTATGTGATATTACAGCGAAATTTCAACTACAGCTGAACATTAATTATTCTTTGGAATCTTTTTTCATTCGTTATCGATACGACGTTCAGTTGAAGGCAAACGTGTTGGGTTACACGAAATTAAGTAAGAGCTAAACACGTCTTCTGACCTTGGTCATCTTCCTGTTGGCCAGCTGAGCCTTAAGATAGGCCGTGTAGCAGTTGAAGGCATTTTTCTTCTTCTGTCCAACCTTGCCAGCTGATGCGGTCCTGGCACGTGACGAGGTACGGCCTGCAGCAGGACTCCTGGAGCGCGCACGACTCTTACTCTTCGACCCCGCAGAGCGACGCTTTGCCTTGGAGCCAACAGAGCGGCGTCCACTCGCAGAGCGTGCCCTGGAGCTCTTCTTGCAGACCGAACGAGATCGTGTCTTGGACGTAGAGCGGGAGCGGGAGCGTGCCTTGCTGGCCTTGGAAGTCTTCCCGGCACAGCGCGACTTGCCAGCTGACGATTTCTTGCTCACAGCACGGCTTCTCCTGCACACGTGCATATATACATCATCCACGATCATCGAAAGTTCATTTCGCTTCCTATTACTAAGCCAACTCGGCCTCATATCCCCCGGGGGTCGGTAAATGAGCACCAGCTTTGGCTGGAAAGGCATGGTTTATTGCGTTCGTAGATAAATGAGTTGGTGTGCAGGTAACACTGTGGGATCCTCGACAATGTGTGCCATACCTAATCGCTTCTCAGAACAGGACCGCATTAACAGGCGCTATATCAAGAGTATATACTGCCCATTTACCTTTACCTCTACACACACTGCCGTGCACAAGGCAGAAGATATTTCGCACACTGACATCATCAATCAATATTAAAATCTAAAAGTAATATCACTTTAAGCTGGACATTACACTCAAACCTCTACTCACTTTATCACACCCTAAAGTCACACATATCACTTGTGAGGACTAAAATTCTGAGCTGGGTGACAAACAGTGGGCCCATTCATTTCAATGACAAATATAATAGTTATCACTCAATCAAACCATACAGTTATAAAATTAGTGATAAGATTAAAGTTGACAAACTGTTGTAACTTATAAAACGCTATTCTAAGAAGTGCATGGACAAAATAATTTCGCAAACGCTGTATCGAACCCCGCTGCGACCGGGGATAAAGACCCCCATCCAGAACAATGTTTCTTGTAAGTAAGTAAGTAAGTAAAACCTGAATTTATATAGCGCATATCATTTTAAAAAAAACCTCTAATGCGCTGAATCTTGGATCCCCAGGAGTTTCCACTCCGAGCAGGACGTCGATCCGTTCAGCCGTTTTTGCACATCCCGACCGCGTAACAGACAGACGCCGGGATCATCGGTGGAAAGAGTCCGCATCTCATGCAATTGATGCGACCTGAAAAGCTTCGATTAATTCTAAAAGAAAGCCGCTAATCCCTCCGTAGTGATGCCCCACATACTACCGTACCCGGCGCAGGTTCCACGGCCGGTGACGCTGCGTGATCGTGCAGTGCGGCGGCGGGAGCCGGCGCTTGATGACCTCGCACGGCCACGAGTCCCAGCCGCCGGACTGCGGGACCGAGCCTTGGCCTTCCCAGCGCCAGACGACTTTGCACGAGCACGACTCACGGATGATGTCTTGCTGTTATTCGCCATTTCTAAATCACAACCAGTCAGGGGCGGATAAAATACACAACCAGCGCTATTTTCCGCCCACAGGAGAGTTAGGGCCAGGCCTTAGTTTTGGGGTTTAGGCCTAGTGGGGACTCTTAGGGTTTCGCCCCACACCGCGACGTCGCATCAATACTGTTTAGGGTTAGGGTTAGGATTATGGTTTGGGTTACGTCGGGGTGTGGTGCGAAACCTTAGGAGACCCGGCCTAGTGTTCGGGTTAAGGTCAGCTTTAGAGTTAGGGTCAGGTTTGTGGCCGGACTGAAAACAGCCTCAGTTCGGCTGGCACGTCCCCGGAAAAAGCACCGAGCGTTTTAAACGCTTAACCATACTGGACGAAATTTGTCCTACAGCGCTAAACAAGTCTCTCAGCTGCTGCATAGTGCATAGATTTAAACGTTCATATGATGATTTGTATTATATAAATTATGCACTGTCCTGCGTGGCAGATATTACGTAATCCAGCGTTCGTGCTGCAATACAAATAAAACCATTATTAGAAACGCTGTATTGATGAAAGCTTATTGCAAGCAATGTGCAATGAGCGAAGTTTTAGCCTTCATCTGTCTGACGTCACAGACAAGCTCAGAAACTTCGCGACGCGTCAAAACTACTCATTTCACTCATCTGATGTTTGAAGCTGTTAGTAGTCGACGTAAGCAAACAGAGAATAGACAATTCGCAGCTAAATTCTCGACAAAATCGGCGATTTAATGATATTAATGCGAGAAAATGTTTGACGCGACCTTACGACACACGAGATGGTGCAGCTGTGAAGTGACGTCAGCGATATCACCATGACGACGTTGTCTGTTCTACGTCACTGGAAATTAATAAAATAAGTAAATTTATTTGCCTGAAGGCTGACCAAAGCCGTGATAATTAGTTTAGTTACGTTAATTGCCATTACCTACACTAAAAAGTGCCTCTGAAGTTACGACCATATGGCGCTATACAAATCTGTTTATTATTATTATTGTTGTTAAAACATTTAAATGCGGTAAATCACAAAAGCTCCAAAACAAACTTTTACTGTAGGACCTTTAATTTATTAACTCTGTTACACTTATCTGTTCTTATTTCTTATTAGAAGTCAAAAAATGGAGAAACCAACTAGGGGTCGTGGGCAGTGGCTTGGACCACCTGATCCTCCTGATAGCACAGCCCTGCACGAGTGTGTTATATGATCGAATTTTATGGAATCCAATAAGTGATTCGTAACTTAAGCGTTGTCATGCCGACGTCGAGCGCTAATGTTTTTGCACGCCTGCGTGCAGATGGCGTCTAAGACCTGACGAAACTCGGCACCGTCAGTTCATTGATTTGTCGCATAGTAATGGCAGCATCAGCCGTCGAGAAGATTTGGGACAGCCTGCGAGACGGAATTGAACGGATTTATCTGCGTCCGAACACACTCAACAAGTCTTGCATCATTGGCATTTACACGTAAGGATAGTCCTGTTTTGCTATTGACGACAAATATCACAACTGCGGAGTCCGTAATTTTTACTATTAAACAACTGTTTTAGCTCAGGTGGCTATAGCGTCACTGAGCAACTTGACGCGTCTGCGTCTGTACGTCTGCGTGTATGTGTCGCAAATCGTATAGCGTAGACCTGTACTTGCTGACCAAATTTGATCACAAACCAAAAAGAAGGTCACCCTGGCCCACTGAAGCTAGCTGAGCGTCACTGCCCATGGGCGGCTTGCTGTAATAAGAATGTGTGTGTTTGTAAGGAATTAAAGGCTCATCAAATTATTGACCGAGTGTATTTAGCTAAAACTTAATTTCTAAACGGTTCGGTTGTGATCTTTGTGTTGACTTTACAGCGAAATCTACAACTACCTAACATCGCACCATGATCCGTCAGCAGAGCTCAGCTCCGCCCTGTCACGCCACAGCAGCAGCAGCAGCCTTAGTTCTGCATCTTCAGCGACAAACGACACAAACCTGGCGACCGCGCAAAGCAAGCTGATGGCCCAGTTGGGCAACAACTGTGAAAGATGGATCAGATCTTTTGTCCGCGACCTCAAACAGGTCCTTGTAAGACGCCGTCTCAGCAACATTTTCATTGCTCTTCTCCAAACTTAACGTTGTACCAGTAGACTAACGATTCTTCTCTGGGTTCAGTGGCTATAGAGGCAGATATATACTGCAGGATAAGCAAGTACGTTAGCAAAAGTGTTTCGTTGGCTCGGTGGTATAGTGGTCAGGATGTCGGACTTGTGACTCGCGGTCGTGGGTTCGAATCCCGGTCACCGCATTGCCTTTTTTGAGGTAGGTGACCGTCTATCGCTGACAAACCGCCCGACGCCGGATTGGCCGAATTTTGCGACTTTTACATATCCATTTCCCATTTGACGCCCTCAATGAGGGAAATGGACTCGAGCTATATCGGGTTTATATTTGGTGTGAGAAAACTAGAATGGCCGGGCTAAAATCTGGTAAAGGTCGCATGATGATCGACTCAGTTGTTCGGGCACAATACATCAACGTGACAAACACACACAAATGTTCGTATGCCACTTCTGTGATTGAATAAACTAGAGGAATTTACTGGCTGACTGTAATAACAGGAAGCTGAGGGTGTTGCTGACGACCAGTGCAGACTGGAGTTCTTTGCTACTAGATGGGAGCGTTTCTGTTACTCGAGCAAACTAATGGAAAAAGTTTGCGACTTCAGCAGGAACAATCAGCTGCAAGCAGGCAACTGCAATTGCTACTGGGTCTGTCAATCGTAATCGTAAACAAGTGGCTACAGTAATGTAGTAACAGCTGCATCGAAGTGGTGCCATCTGGCGAATGAGTAAAAACAGGCGTCCACGTCACAGACCGACTGACTGACTAACTAACAAATTGACAGACGCCCACGCTACGGGATGATCGATCGCATTAGTCAGCATTTCGTATATTCGATGCCGCCTGATATAGCTGATATTAAAAGTGTCGTTTAGAAATAGAATATTGGATCGAGCAAGGTCACGCCTTGAGTAATTATGAATGTATGTATAGCTATGTATGTAGCACGTATGTATGTATGAGAAAATTTATAACGCGCCGATCTCAGCCTAAGCAGTCAGTCGCAAGTCAACGTCCGTAGGCCGAACCAAACAGGTATATAGGCTGATGTATATGTCTTTACAGCCTGCTTCAAAATGGTTTCAGATCGCAGATTGTTCCACAGCTTAGGAGCGCAAGCAGCTAAGCTGCGTGGTCCATAAGTGGCAGTTCGAGAAGGCGCAGATCGCGGCGAGTGGCAGATAGCAAGTAGCGCTGACTGGGACTTGCTGTGGCTATTGGCTATACACGTACAGCGTGAGAGATGATTTTCGTCTGGTTAGACGGCGTTGACGGCATGGCGCGACCATTTTCTGGTCGACGCCGTTGATCCACTCGTCAACGTGTCATTGGAACTGATTGATCGCAGTCGACGTGGAGAATTCGTCAATCTACAACCAATAGCAAGCCTCGTACAATGTCTCGGTAACGTATAGACGAGCACACGTTAGCTGTTATTGCTAAGCGTTTAGTTCTGTTAGATTTGTGCACAGCTGCACACGACGTCTGTCGTGACAGAGCTATTGTAAGCTTAATTAAACTGCGTCCGAGCGGAGCACAAACTGCCGCTGTTTTGCGACCGTGACCTTGAGATTAACCCCATGACGTTGAAATTCGGAGGTGACTTAGATATTCTAAACATGTACCTTCACGCTGTAAATGAAGCTGCTAGCTTAAGGCATTCAAAAATAAGAGCTCGAGTTGAAAAAATACGAAAATGTGTCTCAAGGTCAAAATGTCAAAAGATCTTAATTATTTCGAGCGTTATCGTAACAGATATTCCGATCAAGCCCCGGCAATCTCCGCTACAATTTTCTCGCTGCCGTAACTCTGACCCGAGACCCATGATCTTGAAACTGAACTATGACCTAGATATTCCGAAGATGTATCTCCTTGCCGAAAATGAAACTGCTAAGTAAAGCCATTCGAACGGTATAGCCTGAGCTGGAAAAAATACGAAAATAGCTCTCGAGGTCAACTCAAAGGTCAATCAATCAATCAATCATTTCTTTATTAACACACGACAAAACTCATATGCCGACACCTGGGAATACACAATTACAACACAGAAAAGTCAGTACGAGTCTTTAAACAGCATGCGTATTAGGAAAGGTCAAATGTCACCAACTTTCAATCACGTCTAGCGTTCACAACGGGACGTATTCCTACCAAGTTATATCCATATCTGATCAGTAGTTTTCGAGATTTTTGCGGACATACAGATGCACAGACACACATACAGATAGACAGATGCCGCTAAAAACAATACCTGCTCGCAGCGTAGCTGGCCGGCGCGCAGGTAGTAATTGTATCGTTCGTTAACTACCGTGTTTACGGTGGCGGTATGCTTTTATTAGTGAGGTGCAGTTTTCGCAAGCCTGGATTTAACCTCGCACAGTTCTCTGTTCGGTGACTTCTAAGACATATCATAAGACTAGACTCTTCGCGGAAGCTAACTGTCAGTAACTGTCAATTGACTTCATGCTGTATTACTGCTGCCCGACGCCAGTGCGTAGGACGGCATTTGCGATGGCGACGTGGCTGTCTGTGTATCTGCCACGTTGATGTATTGTGCCCAATCTAAGCCACTCTAGTTTTCCCGTACCAAATATGCACCCAGTAGCTCGAGGGAATCCCCTCATTGAAGGCGTCAAATGAGAAAAACGTAGGTAAAAGTAAGAAAATGTGCTATATTAATCGCAGTCATTCACCAGAGGGCAGCTCTTGGCAGAGCAGCATGAAAAGCTGTGCTTCGTAGCGTTTTGTGTCAAGGAAATCACGAAATCTTAAAATCGGCGTGCACAAGTGTCGCGCGGTTTATCAGCGCCAGCTGAGCTTCTTGT
>Ga0126335_1001220_pt1 | contig 14136 bp, 8 predicted proteins | sample OlaspJWI45metaG_FD_108409 | JGI IMG/M metagenome (GOLD analysis project Ga0126335, IMG submission 108409) | Marine gutless worms symbiont microbial communities from Oahu, Hawaii - Olavius sp. 1 OAHU.JWI-45 metaG | ecosystem: Host-associated > Annelida > Digestive system > Unclassified | place... | reverse complement strand
GTGGCCAACTGTCTTCCTTCAGTGCTTTGACGCTGTTGGTTGGGTCATCTGGCCTGTAAAAATCGTCCCCGAAATGACCTATAAAGTGTCGAGTGGGACGTTAAACCTCTGCTCACTCACTCGATCGAGACTCGTTAACATCCCTGACACGAACAGTTTCACTCGTTGTGTAGAGCCACCTTGAGCTGTGTACTTTAGATGGCTGCAGAGTGTAGCAATTTGCTGTACAAATTACAAAATTTTGGCAAAACTTTGGTCCTTACTCATTGGGCCATTTTGCTGATTTTGACTCAACAGCCTATCTGCTATGTTCTTTTGCGTCAAAGCATGTCAAAGCTAATAAAACAGCTGAGTTACACCAACAGTATGGTATTTCTCATGCACCGGGTGTTGAATATGCTGTTGTGATTGTTTTTCTTTTGTAATTTTAAGACTTGTTTACAGGCAGATACGTCATCATGCAAAGCTGAAGAACTGCCTTCGTTGCCTGATGATGAAGTTGTGATACAAGAGATGAGACCCAACAAACGCAGTACATTTGAGATGGACAAATCATCAGTCGCAGTTTCGTCAAAACATCCTGCAAATGGATCTGCCTCCAAAAGTTAGTTATATACCGTAATTGTGTAGTTTTTATGTAATGCTGCAGGTATTTAACTTAAATGCTGGTTACAAGTGCTGAAGTGAGAAGACAAGTGAAGTGTGTGTAGTCAATGATGGACAGAATACGACTCCAGCCGATTAGAACACCTATGTTGGGGATGGTGGAAGGCGAAAGACAACCAGACTGACCTGCACTGAAGTGGCATGGCGACATCATGATGTGTGCGGTCAAGACATCAAAGGATGTGATGATGACCAAAGATAGAGTCAACTGGAGAAGATTCATGGTCCTTGCTGACCGTGGGATTAAAGCAAGATGAGGGTTAGTTATGCATAGTCTTGCCTGGTAGGTTGATGTGAAAATTCATTGTAAGTATATTGAACAAAGCATAGAAAGTTGTTGTTGACTGTTGAACTTATGTCAGTCAGCAGGCTAAGCTTGCTGTTATAGAACACCTCAAAAATGTCTCAGACTGATCCAATACAAATGACAAAGCATTGTGACAAATGATTGATATTGGTTTAGTGTCTGCTAGGTACTGACTGAGTAGGGGAAGATGGAGGAGGTAGGTGACAGAAAGCAGTGTCATTGCTAGTTGCTGTATGTCTGTGACTAAAGCATTATACTAACATAGTGGACAGTTTTTACGTCATTTGCCCAGTCAGGGGTGCGCAACATGAAGATGGTGATTAGTCCAGCTGAGAATTGTCAGATGAGGATGGAAGGTATGATATATTTGATGCAGAGTACAAGGACTGGGCTGCAATCCATGAGAGAGAGTTTGCAAAGATGGACTCACTGGATGTGTACCTGGAGAAACGTGAAGAGCGGCGACGGCGACTGAAAACTCCCGTCAAACGTGCAGCAGTGTTTGCAGCAAAACTGGTTTCAGGACAGCAGCAGCCTGACATTACCAAGGTACAATGGATGTAAGAGATGAAGTTGAGATATACTGCTGTGTTGATCTTCAGTGTTTATAAATCATGTTTTTTACCAGCCAGATATTGCATATGTTAGTCTTAGTCATTGTGTACTTTTGTTTAACCACTACTCTATTCTGATTTTACACAGTTAACTGTTGCATGGTGTTAAATTTCTCATTTGTGAATTCCTCAAGTTTGTCTTTGATTCTATGTCTCATACAACGTACACAGTACACTGATCACATACAGTGTCTAGTATTTGTTACTTCCAGTCTGAAAGTTTGTGATGCGATGTTATTGGCAGACGCAGAAGTCAGTAACAAAGCCAGTGATGTTTGCACCATCCGTACTGTCAACAACACAGATCAACACAGATTTCTCTCAGATGTACAAGACGCCATCAGCAAGAACTCCATTCAAGCCGGGACAGTCAGTGAATGCGGTTGTTCAGAACGTTAAAGAGAATACATTTATGTCGCCATCAGTACAGTCGGCCACGAACAAGTCTCTGCTGTCTACGTCTACCAGTCAGTTGGCAGTATGCTCACCTAGAAACCAGTTAGCTAGCATCTGGTCGATGTGGTCGTGTTTGTAGGTGGTCTGTGTATAACTGCGTCCATTGTAATACAATGTCATATGTTGTATTATTGACTTTACACTAGCATGTAGAGTGTATCATCTGTGTGTCTAAATAACTTGATGCTATTTGTGAGTCCTGAGTAGTCTGCATGCAAGTTAATCTATAGTAGATTCGCCAGATCTTGCTAGACTGACTAGCTTCTAAGACTGATGAGAAACTATCTACTTGTTGCATACTTTTGTTGTGCAACAACCTATGACAGACAACACATGCAGCTTGTTGCTGAGCAGCAGCAAAGTTGTACAATAAAAATGTCCAACAGGTTGATCGTCTGTCATCAGCCTTAATTATTCATGTCGACTGAAAGACTTGAAGCTATAACCAGTGCAATATCATTATCAGAATCATCGTAAAATTTATAATGCACCTATTACTATGATAGGACATAGGTGAATTACATAGTCATTGACATTGTCAAAAGACATCAAACGCGAAACTGAAGTGTGCTTGTAAGTTGTTTTCTGAACAGTCCAGGATAAGTGACAGCACGTAAGTCCTCGGGTAGAGCGTTCCATGCAGACGGACCAGCGTATGCGAAGGCGTACTTGCCAAACTTGGTGGGTAAACGTGGCTGTGAGAAGTTCAGAGACCGCGGCATACAGATGTACAACTGCATCACGTTTCAGTGATTTCGTGAATGCTGTTGGTGCTGATGCTGCAGGTGCGGCTACTAAGCGCCCTGCATTCGACCTGCAGGCAAGTCTGGCACGACCTTTGACGTGGACACCGCACCATGGCAAGTTGAAGCCTTTCTCTATGGGCAGAGTGGACGTAAAGGCTTTCAAGCCTAAGACAAGGTCTGCTTTGTTGCATTTGCTGTGAAATGAAGTTTATTAGATTTAATGATTTATTGGAATGAGAGAACGGAAATACTTTCAAAAGTAAGCATGGCTATACAGTGTAATTTGTCCGGCAGTGTATGCCAGCAGTGAGTCACCGAGTGCTCCTACACTATGCAGGCCCAAGTTGGGCTGCTGCTGCAAGTGACTACTGCCTACCTTGCCCTTCTTCCCATGCCGTGTCTGTACACAGTGGTAGGCACTGTGCTGCTGAGGTGACCAAGGCCAGGTGGCTCTAGCTATTAGCGGTGTGATCAGCCCTTTTGCTGATTGCGCATGATCACAGACAATAACCATCAAAAGCTGATCGAGGCAAGCCTAACCTAGCTCTAACCCTAATCTGGACTGTAACTCTTGCCCTAATCCTCACACTAACCCCTAGCTAAAGCCCCGGGAGTTGGCTGTCATGCACTAACCAGGCCCAACGTTGATGATCTTTATCATGGCCAATTTAAAGTACACCACACCACCACGTTTTACTGTGTCAATAGTGAGATCGTGACGTGTGATGTAAATGCAGAGAGGAGCGTCGCGAGGATGTCCGAGCAAATCGTCTAGCTCACCGGCAGGCAGCTGTATTGAGCCGCAGAGTCAACTGATGTCACGCAATTAGTTAACTGTACTGACAGCAACATGAACTGAACTGAGGTGCGACTGATGTGCAGGCTACATCAAATGCATGAGATACAGACTATTGTGATCTGTAATTCTGGCATCTGTCTGTCAGTGCGTGGCTGGGCGAAAACGGCTGAATGGATCGACATCATTTTTGTGGTGGAGGGGGTGTCCCGATCCCACAGTGAGGGGAGGGGGTTCGATGCAGCCTTTGCCAAGTTTATTTGTCAACTTGTTGATTCGTCGTTACTTGTGTTGATTAGTTATTACCCGTGTTGTTTACTGCATTTCTCTCTCTGCACATAAACTCGTAATTTGATGTAGCTCGATAGGAATGTCATATAGCTAACTCTAGAATTAATTATTAGGGTTTTGGTGACCTTGAGCTGTTTTTGTACTTTTCCAACATTTTTTGTAGTGACAATAATTTTCTGAGCTGACTGTGGGGATGTTTCTAACTGGTCACCAATTTTCACGTTTTTCACAGTTGGTAATCGGTGATCATTGCCGTAGCAGTAGACCTCACTGTGACAGACTAGCTAATTGGTGTAAATACAGTAAATAATGATTATTGTTTTGAAACATAGTTTCAGTGCACAAACCAAGTGAAAAGTTAGCCAGAAAATGTGGTTGCTTGCTTGTAATGCCACAGAATAATGACTGACGAAGGGTGAAAATTTGAATTACTTAACAGTAAAAAGTGATGCGACTCTTTGTGTAAATGCCAAGTCACAGCAGTGATTTGTTGCTGGTGTGAGTGATGTGTCAACTGTAGTTGCCGCCGACTGTTTGTCTGTTACATCTGTGTCATGACTGTCATTATTGTGCAGTGACTTACTGCTGCTAGTACATTAGTTCATGTCTACTAATTTAGTTAATTATACAGGACTAACAGTTTTTGCATGCACGTTAACTGTTCTAATTATAACTGAACAACCAACAACAAATTGATTTTGTGCTACAAAGACTCTTGTCACATTTTATTAGTTGGCTAGGACGGTGTACACAGAGCTAAATACTGTTGGCATGACCACTACACATGAGCATCTACAGTGAAAGTTAACAGTGACGTGTACTTAAAATGGCAATCAACTTATATGTGTAGGCGTCACAAATTTGTAACTAAGTTTCTATAACTGGCAACATGCAATTTCAGCATGTATATACAGGTTGCAGGATGGGAAGAGAAACGAAGGAGCGGAAGTGTCCGAGGGTATCATGGACGGTGAAAGACAAGTGAATGGGTTTTGAAAACAACAGAAGTGGACAAAAGTCTCTATGCTACAGTGAAGCAAAGAAAACTTTGGCCACATCCTGAGATGGTCGGGTGACTGTTTGGAAAAGTAAATTATCCAAGGCACCATTCCAGGTTCACGCACACGACAGACGGCTTGGATCGACATCACATCATGGACTGGTCTTCCACTAAACCAGTTATTGGACAGAATGGGGGATGGGGTTCAAAGGAGAATGACTGACCATAGCTCAACTAACCCTCAGAGCGAGGACGGTTAACAACAATGATGAAGCAGGTTGCATAGTTGTAATGAGATAATTAAAATCAAGAAGTACAAAACCTTGCAGCATGCCTTTAAACTAGTTTTCAACAACAAAAATATCCAACAACATAATGACAATATTTCTTTTGTAGTTACATGTATACACTGGTAGTTAACCGCTGAATTCACTTACAAAGAAGACTGGTAGTAATCATCAACAAATGTTACTGTATAATTTCAGTCAGAACCTAGAACAAAACCACTCCCTATTACAGAAAGTGTGCTACAAAAATATAAAGAAATGATTAAATCATTAATGAATCAAAACAAAGGTCGCTAGGAAACAAAAACTCCTTCAACACCATCGAACACTGACATTGCAGTAGGCTTAGTGTAAATGTCACCGAAATTGTATGGCAACCCCACACCATACAAGTAAGGTGACTATCGTCACAAGGTCCTCCGTGAACTTCAGCATGTGGAGAAGCCACTCGCAAGGTGGCGGAACGAAAATGCTCTGTGTGTGTATGTGGCGCCAAGATGCGAGTGGAAAAGCAACTGGCATTTTTTACTGTTTGCCAGTTTATGCTGAAAGAATTTGCCACAATTTAATATCGATGCAGTGCATAATTTAAAAACAAAAAGTTGAGGCATCATCCTCACAACATGTGCTATGTTTGTGCCAATTTCCCTATTTCTTCTATTTTTTGTTTCTGAGGTAGTGTGTGGAGAAGTATGTGCTTGTTTTATGCCAGTCACTTTGGCATTTTTTACAATTTTGCCACAATTAAGAAACTTTACAGAAATCCAAGTGTGCACATCATCCTTGTAGGCTTGTACTAGACGCCAGCTGTGTGCCAAATTTGATGTTCTTAGGCCTTCTCAGTCCTGAGATGTTCGGAAAAAACAGGTCACCCAGTCAGTCACTCACCCAGCTTATTTCGCCATCCGTGAATCTCAGTGCACTGAGGAACACAGGAACTTAGTATATAATTTTACATTTCTCTGGAGATTAATGAAATTTGCTGAGGCAGGAATGACATTTTAGTATTTTAATGTTACATAAGCACAGACAAAATTACTGAATCCACTGTGCTCTGCAGTTTCATAATTGTAACATATAATAAGACATTATTAAGGTACAAATGAAATGTTATTAAAACTCACAAAAAGCAGGCTGTAAAAAGAGACCAAAAGGTTATTAATCACCAGCAGTCAGTCGCAGCATCTCAATTCTGAGATGAGAATTGTAGTCTGCAGTCACTCTGTGTTCTAAGTTGCTTTCAGACATAATGTGCAGACTAAAAACTATTATTCACTACAACACACTTCATTACATTCACACCAAAGGCAAGGCTCAGTCTGTCACTGGTCAAAGAAAGCGGTATAAATTATATCGAAGAAGTACAATTTAATGGCCAGCTGGTTTAAGTCTAACTAGTGACAGCGCTCAACAAAAAATTAAAATTTTTAACTAGAAAGTCAGTGATAAAATGAAGATAATTACTGTAACACATAGCCTTATCACAAGGCAATTGCTTGAGGTTTACCAAATCGAAACACTAAACACATTGTGCTACATTGTCATCATGCAGTGTTGCCATGTTGTACTGGCACTGCAGTGTACTTAATACGACACAATACAGACAGCTGTGAAACCTGTCAACAATCACCAGTCAGAGATAGACAATCAATCCATAGATCGGTGTAAATGTCACCATTTGTGTAAAACACTAACAAAAACCAAAACTAGATCAGCCGGACCTACTTCAACCAGCTGAGTATCACTGCTCATATTTCATATACTGTTGCTGTAAGCAAGTCAACGATGTTATGAAGTTTATCGCAAACAAAGAAACTCTGTCAGACTTGTAGCTGACACAGAACTGGCCATACAAATGCACTACTTGAAACCACAGATTCACCAGTAACTCTCAGAAATGTGACAAGCACAGAGAGTGTAGTCACAGAGAGATGACATGACTGTTGTGCAATGCTGGTCTTCACACAAACCATCTGGTGTTCGCCAAAGCTCTTTGTTGCTCATATACACTCACGTGATGTTGATACAGACAGCTCTGCCACGGCCACATTCCTTGTTTGCAAGCATAATGACATAGCATGTGAACCGTCAGCCAGTCAGCTACTGGCATGATGTTGATGTACGTACTGCCATGCTGCAATGTTGTCAGTCAGCGTGGAGCGGTTGACTGCTGACGCTGTGATCGTTGCTGCTCCAACAGTTTCTCCAATGGTGACAGCCCACTTGACCACTGCAGCGACTGCTCGCACATCACACAACTTACATAACCAACCACTACATACTTCGTTTGGCGACAACTAACAGACCGTATGACAGTTGTCAGTCACGTAACACAGCTCAACGCGTACCTCGTTTCCAAAAGAGTCGTGCCTCTAACGCAAACCACTCTGTATCAGCTATACATAATCACAGCTTAGAATGAGAAACAAAATGATACAACCAGGTACAGGTACATGATATTTTGTGCAAAGACTCGTCCAATGCAGACAAGAAAATGAAACCAACAGCAATTGCTGGCACAAGTGCTATCATTAGCACACAACGTCAAGTGATGGGACCTGCATGTTTGCTGCTAGTCGTCCAACATCAACAGCAGTGCTCTCCTGTCCACGACTAACGGCTGCACCACTTGCTAGCTGTGTCACTGTCGTTGGTCTCCACAGCCCACCACCACCAGCAGACAATGTCAACCCACTGGGTGGTCCAACTGGCAGGCCACCACGTGGCCCACCGGGCGGCCCTGGAGCGGTGGGCAGCCCTGGTGAGCCGAAACCATGACTCAACACTCCACTACCACCTGTAACTGACTGCTCGTCTGTCATGCCGTCACAGCTAGTCACACTGAATGGCGACGATCTCTGATCTAGAGTACACACAACAGATCCAAGACACAAAGACTTCATCATCTCAGAGCAACAGATGCAGACTATCCAATTATCACATACCAGCAACTAACAATCTTTCAATTACCACTCTGAGATCAGTGTAATGGACCTACCTTCCATGAGAACCAAGACTTACGCCAGGTCAAGTCACTCAAGACATTCAACGGCTGGTGATTAAGTGTTTAACAGCATTTAAAACAGATATGATATGGCTTTGAATGAGAACAAAGGCTGCAACTAATGATGTCAAAATACTAAAAATGTTAAAACACTCCTTGAAGTGGTCATTGTAGAGATGATGTCAACTTGCAAGAGGTATCTCCATCTCACATCCCACAGCACCAGTTCTGCTTACCAAAAGTGGCCCACTTGGCACTCACATTTGCTGCCCAGCTCCAATCGAGCAAGTCGGACTTCTTACCCATTTAAAGTATGAGAACAGGTTGACGACGTTTCGTCCCCAATGCCTCTAGTCATTCACTTTACCGGATAAAACTGCACAAAGCACTTGCTATCCTGAGGGATACGGTCAACATAAAAATGAAACAACCAAAACCCAGCAAAACCTAGTTAACAATTAACTTGTTATATCTCATCAAATACATACAGCTCACATAACTCATACAGTGCTCCCTCTACACACCAGATACCAATGACTTCAAATCAGCAATGTGTGAGGGACTAGATAATCACTCAGTCACGACTACTACATGACAGAGCACAGATCACTTAGAGAAATAATGAAATGAAACACAGCAGAACCAACTGGGTAAGTCAAGAGTCTGAGATCTCAGTCCGACAGGCCACGGTGACTGACTGAACAGTGAGTAAGTGTTCACAGATTCTGACACAGGTCCTAGCCTCTCAGACTCGGAACTTGTGAACAACGAACTGCACACACAGAAACAAACATCAACATATGTACTAGAACTATCACTGAATGTCGATTAATCACATCAATAACTACATCTGGTGGATTTATTAAAATTTTACCAAAACTACCAGAGCCACGGAACAGAATTATAATGACAAGAAAAGTAGTTTCAGTAGCATTAACAATAACGTTACAACGCGTCAATAATGAAACTATGTCTACAATGACACAAAAAGCCTATATGATAAAATAAAAGTGCTATTCATCTATATATATAAGGCACTTTGTGTATATGTCTGTTTTTTATTTGTCTGTTTGTCCGCTCACGAGAACGAGTAGGGCTATTGTCTCCAATTTTCAGTGTAGCTCCAGGGTGCCTGGGGGAAAGTTTAAGGCACAAAAAATTTGGGGGTCATGGGTAGGGGGTCATAAAATTTACACTGTTTGTTTCCCGCTGCACCGGCGTAGGCCTACTGGGCAACTGTGTGCATTAGCTGCAGGTTTGCCTCACTGCTGGAGGAGTGATACACTGTGGTGCCATGTGACCAAATTCACTGTGTAATCGAACCGTTACACCCGCATGATGGGGGCTTCCCACTACACAATAGGCACAAGTGGCAGGCCTGGGCATGGGATGCACTGGGGCTGACGGCCCAGCAGTACGGGCAGTGAGTAGCATGGGAAATTGGAACCAAGCGAGAGATAGGCCTACAGGCACACACACAGATGCAAGCAGACAATGCACAGATGCCGTAGAGGCAGGCATTCATACTGATGGGCCGGCACGCATACTACACACGGGTACGAGAAGCGTTGGCCTTGGGCGGGCAAAAAGCGGGAGGGGATGCCTACGTAATGCCCTACTGGGCAGGCAGAATGGCTAGTTATTACTAAAGCAATATTAAAAACCAAACAACAACAACCGTTTAATGGCCTTTATTCCGGGACAACCCGGGTAGGCCGGTACCAGAAGAACTTCTGGATTTTTATGGAGCAGGGAAAAATAATGGGGGCACAGGTACCGACAGTCAGGATGGGCGCCACCCCAACCGGACTAATGGCACCCCCACCCCCAAGGTTTTTTACAGGCCGGATGCCATTCCTGCCGTCCAACCAACAGCATCAAAGCACTGAAGGCAATAATATCAATATTAAAAACCAAAATCACTCAAAAATACACAGCCCCTGCTACATTTATGACTTCTAACGTGAGAAGGAAGAAAGCTAGCTAAACTGAAATTCCTAAGGCATGCCAAGGTTGCTACTTCTATACACACTCCCATTCCAGACAATTCAGCCAAGACACTTTACCATCAGCAATAATTCTGATACAAAAGAAACTAGGATATCTATAGCCTCTGCCTAGATGGCCAATCACAGACAGAATTACTAACGGCTCAGGTCGAATGCATATATACCTCTTTCACTTATAAGTGGAGAGAGGCATAAAATAGTTTTAAACAAAGACAAACCTGGATAATGAGTTTCCTGACCTTGACATATTCTACAAGCACAAAACCAACTCACATTCACAATCAGTAAAACAGATGCATTGCTACAGATGGCAAAACATCACAGTACTAATCTGCAGGTCAAAGGTCAAACAAGCCAGACTCAGTGAATGCACAAGAAACAACACAGCTTAGTACAAGGATGCCAAGCAGGCCCAGGTGACACATAATCACATCGAGAAGTCATAGGCCATACAGCTGAGGCCCTGTCTGTTTCTGAGCAATAATACAGTACAAGATGACAGCTTTCATAAACAGAATGCTGTGTCTAGAGTATGGGAAGTTGGAGTACACGAAGCATTACGGCAACCGCAACACCAACCAGACCCTAACTTAATGGCAACAGATACACCACTCTACCTTTGTTATGCTTCACACATTGGTCGACTGTTCTTCAGCTGTTTGATGTACTGAAATACTGGACCTTCTCGTACTCTAGACATTCTGATCAGAGAACAAACGAGTCTACCTGAAATGCAGTGGCAGCGTCATTAGGAGCAGTGACAGGCTGAAAGAATGAGCGATGTGACACGGCGAGTGGTGACTCAGATGACGAGCTGTCATAATGCATCCGTAGCGATGCTGCATGATGATGTCCAAGTGATGCAGCATCAGCAGCTGAAGTCCCAGAATGTAGACTGCCAAACCTCACGCCAATCGGCACGGACCGAGACAGCTGGAGTCCATCAGATGACTGAGAGAACGGTGACGTTGCTGCAGTACGACGAACAGATTCCACAACATTTGACACTGATGGAGATGACAATGTCACCGCACTGCCATACACGGCTCCTGGCAGCGGTGATGGTGAACTCCCATGGTCTAACAGGTCTGAGACTGGTGAGCCACTAGACAGACTGTCAGACCCAATTGCCGAGTTGTGCAGTAAGCCACCACACAAGTCGTCAACAGACAAGTCACCAGCTGCCAACTGATAACGAGACAATTGTCCAAACGTCGTGGGAGGTGGAGGCCACGGCTGTGATGTTGAACTAGCAGTTGATGACTGCAACTGGCCACCACATCCTGCATTATCAACTCGAGACATAAACATCGACGAATAGCCGACTGTCTGAGCACTACTGTAGAACTGTGGACTGTTAGCAACGGACATACGAGGAGGCATTGCAGGAAACAGAGCAGAGAAATTATCAAATGTTGCTGCTGGAGGCCTGGTGATATCTACATTCATTTGATATGGTGGACTGTTACGATCATTCAATACTTGGCTTGTGAACTGCTGACTGAATGGATGTGGGTTAAACAGAGCAGCATCATATACACTCCCACGGATTGCAGGAACAGATACTACTGCTGGACGGTAGTCAGTACTTGGTGGAGACTGTGAGAAGGCAGGTGCTGACAGTGGGCCAGCTACTGCAGGGTACGAAAACGGACGGCTGACACGTGTGTGAAAAACTGGACCAGATTGTGGCGGGGCCGAGTCAGCAGATAGCAGCCTGTTGTATCTGAAACCGCCATGCAATGTGTCTGTGTCTGCTACATCAACGTAGTCAGGGTTAGCAACGACACTAGCGTCCAACTGCTCAGGTCGGCCAACTTGCTCCTGTGACAGACAATGCACAACAGATTAACACATTCCCAGACACGACTCGCTGATGAGAAATGTAACTCAAGGAAAGAAAACAAGAGAAAGACCAAGAACAACGTTACTTAATCATCTGATGGCAACCGAAGATATGGACAAATAAAAGAAATGGCACAATGCAAAGAAGATTGGCATCGTTGGAGTACTGAACGTGCCCAAGGGCAGAACAGCTCAAGAAGAAGACTTACACTGAGCTATATGAAACTTAACAGTACAACTTTCATACAAATGTTTCATGGTTTCATTGCTGAGTGGAAACAGACTAGATGTACAAAAACATCAAACTGATAATGCAGACATGTATCATGGCATAACCAACTTCTTTCATGTCTTTCTTGTTAGCTCGGTGTGAGGAGTTTGCAGCAGTCGGCCTAGTGCCGCTCAGTTTATGCTCTGTATTTAGCTTTGCACTCGTCATCGTCGTCTCGTCATTTGACTTCTGCAAGATTGCCTACTCACCATACATCATGCATACAGTTGCTTTCAACTTCATTTAAATTAGACCTACGATAAACTAACAACAATCAGCACCGTATCACGTGTCTTTAGAACAAACACATGGCTACTGCAATGTAGTAACAGCCGCATCAATGTGGCGCCATCTGGTGAGTGAGTACAAACATTTATCCACATGACAGACAAACATGCTAACTGACAGATAGCCATGCTGCATGATTATCAATTGCAATAGTCTAAATTTGATGCATTCAATGCAGCATAATGATACAATGAACTGAATCAAAGTCATGCATACGGCTGTGCAACATGAAGGAGCAATCTTTATGTCCTCAGAAGTGATCAGAATAATGCTTGCTGACATTTTGACAGTGTATGCATAATAAAAATAAAATGTAAAATTAAGAGACACAATATATCAAAATTAGACATTAGACTTAGCGTCACATGTAAGTTAGAAAAATGCTGTAAAATTACACGTAAAAGCACAAAGCATTGCAAATCAAAGCAAATCACACTAAGCAATACTGAGAGAAATTAATGACCTGAATAGCAACACTGTGTCTAGCAGATCGTGGCTCATGTAAACTGTCTCCATCTGCAGATGACAAGTCACAAAGTTCTACTTTACACAAACACACTTTGGCATACCAGCTACCGTCGCACCTCAGTCAGTCAATAACATATGTCAGTCCTCACCTCACATCAAGAGACACAGGACCGTTCAGTGTTCACAATGCAGGAACATTGTCCACGATGCAGCCAAACCTTGTACCGCTGAAAGGTAGTGCTGGGCGATTCGGGAGACGCCAACGTCGATTTGATACGATTCAATTCGCCAGAATTTCAATTCGATTCACTGTTGTTACGTCAGTAAGTCATTTATTAATTAGAAGGTATACCATACCACACCATATTCGTTTAATATTGTAGCTGACATACACAACTTACAACAATACTGTTAATACAACATTAGGCCTATGAGTCTGGTATAACTTAAAGTTTAGAATAGTTAGATTATTAAAGAAAAAGAAACTTAATAACTATGTTTATACATGGTCCTAATATAGAAATCCTGTTCATTGAGTGATTGGGTTTTTTGAGTACAGTTTTGCTGTCATGCGGCCGGCGACGGAGATTGTAGGTTTGCTCTCGTTCAGTTAGGAACTGGTGAAGTACATGTTCCGGGTTGATAACGACCCCATTGAACAATGAACATACGATCGTCAGCTTCATTGTACAGTTCAGATACAGTCAGTTCATCGCGGCCGCAGTATGATCAATTAATGAGCGACTCCAGTTTCGCGTGATCGCCTGCTGAACACATGCCATGCCATGAGGGGCCGGCGTACGTCATCTTCGCCAAGACAGTGGCGTGGAAAACCTCGTGCAGCGACACATCGGGGATGCCATGAACACGTAGGGCATGCAGCGCGTATAGTAGACTCTTACTCGACGCCAGTAGATTGACGACGTGATTGGCGGCAGACAACTGGTCGTTGACCGTGACGCCGTGAATGCAGATGCTGCTGACGCGCTCGATGTCTGGGCATGGAGCGGGCAGGTTAACTAACTTTCCGCACTTGCCTCGAACTCTGATCACCATTTCTTTCATCTTTCCGCTGTTCAACTTCAGAT
>Ga0126335_1001219_pt1 | contig 14139 bp, 8 predicted proteins | sample OlaspJWI45metaG_FD_108409 | JGI IMG/M metagenome (GOLD analysis project Ga0126335, IMG submission 108409) | Marine gutless worms symbiont microbial communities from Oahu, Hawaii - Olavius sp. 1 OAHU.JWI-45 metaG | ecosystem: Host-associated > Annelida > Digestive system > Unclassified | place... | reverse complement strand
TTTGGCTAGGTCGTCCACATACAGAAAAGGCGATAAGACAGAACCCTGCCTAACGCCAAACTCAATGCTAAACACACATGACCAAATATTAGCCCATTTGACGCAGGCGTAGCAACCAGATATTCAGGATTCAAGCAACATTAGTAACTTGTTTGGAGCAGGCTACAACTCTTTTTACGATCAGATCTGTGACTATCGAACGGCTTCCACCTTTTGTTATACTACAAGATATCAGGTGTCGTCACTGGCGGATCAAAGAAGAGACTGGAGTGGGCCATGGCTTCTCCATCACGCTCAAGTTCAGCCGGATGTGCTTCAGTTACGACATTTCGGTTGAATTTCACCGTCGTCGACTTGCGAGGATAAGGAAAAGTTTATTGTTCTGTGTAGTTGATTAGTTATAGGAATGCAGCTGACAAAGACAAATGGAGAACTTTCGTGACTGGCGGGATTAAAGGAGGTGCGAGGTGGGGGAGCGTGCGTGTATCAGCTGATCGCCTGCGGCTGAAGCCATTAGTCATGCGGATTCACGACTCCCACCTGACAGACTGACAAATATCCATGCTGCTCGCGAGATTAATACTCTAGGCATATCACCTGTCAGTTCACGACATCTTCACACATAGACAAGTTGCTGTCACACCGCATGTATTTGAGCTGTCGCCGGCGCGTCTATATACACATCAGTGCGGAATTGCAATGCATATAAAAAGGCGGACAAAATGACGCGAAGATATACACAGAGTGATTAAAACGAAATGCATGAAAGCACTTGCTGTCATAAATGCATGTAGTCTGCATGTATATCTATAACGTACTTGATCCTCCGGTCAGTGCAAAGTCAAGCTTGGAATATTATTGCGTCGATGCAGCGTTTTAAATTTTAATATAATTATGTTTATTCGTCGTTAGCTGCAATGGGTGACATTGTAGGTAAAAGGGTGTGAATTTCTAAAAAAATATAGTCTGTCAATAATGCAATTTGACAGTAAAATGTAACCTGCATCTTTATTTCACGAAGATTGAACACACATGGCCGCGGGTTGATGCACCACTTCTGTCCATTCTCTCTCTCTCTCTGTTATAGACGATGAGCACCTGCAGTCATATAAGGTCAACGACTGCATACCAGTCACGTTCAAGGTCAAGGTCGGGTCACAGGCATATAGGCATAAACCGAGCCCGTCTACTTGACATATAATTTACAGTTTATTTAGTTAACTATTAAAATTTACCAGATTTCATGGAATATTTTTACTTTACAACTATAATTCACAACTTAAAAATAAAAACTATTTTGACAGTTTACACTTTACAGTCAAAGCCTTATTTTAAGGCCATATCATCACCATCACCACTGTTCTCTGTTTCCATAAACCCATATTCGACAAGTTAACACATTGTGATGTTATGCGCTGTCTCTCTGTATTGGGCCTATCAGTATACCTCAAATGCTTCCAACTTTATGATTTCACCATACACGGAACTATCGGTCTGTACTGCATGGTCATGTCATAGTGTCTTCAGCTTATATCCTCAGCTTGAAGCATGTACTGTACTCATGTGAGAGTTGTAGTCATCACATGCAGAGTGTGCAGGTGAATGTTGGACTATAGCCTATATAGCGAGTCTATAATACTCTACATAGCATTTGTTCCAGCCAGATCTATGCATAACTACAAAGACTAGTCTCAGGGCATCCAAATCAAGCCAAGGGGAAAACTCAGGGGGGATTTGGAAGACAACTTACCGCTAGTCTCGTGTTACTCATTTATTGTCTAGTGATTCTAGTCTAATTTTGAAATGAAGAAAGTCACAAATTTGCAAACAAGTGTGGACACAACCGTATTTTAAGGTTAAGATTTTAAGGCTAAAATGCACCAAATTCGATTTCGGCTAGGGCTCTGCCCCAGACCCCCTAGCTGGATTTAAGGGGCCCTACTTCTAAGAGTACGGGGAGTGGAGGGGAAGGGAAGGAGAGGGAAAGAAAAAGGAGGGAAGAGGGGGAAAGGGGCAGGGAGGATGCATCCAAGTCCTGAGGGGGATAGAAGGTCCTGACTAGCTCATACAACAAAAAAACGAATAAGAGTATATTTTAATTGCGAATTCTCATAACGAGTATTGAACAATGCCTTTATACAATCAAGATCAGATGACTTGAAATTTCGCATATAACACACGGACGCATATTATCAGTCAGTATATATTATTTTGTCTTGTCTGTCCCTGAGTGGTGGAATCGACTTGGGTTATACATGCGGATGTCACATGCATGACTGCCATCTAGACAGCAATTGTGTGTTTATCGCTAAAGCCACTGTCACACATGCAAGTGCACACATTCCTACACTGCAAACTCAATTTACAAGACGCAGATAGATCTAAGCATTTTAGCGCAGCTGTACATAAACAAGCACGTACTGATTGCACTCCCGTCCCGCCTATAGACGTTGCTACATAACTTCGAGGCCCCGGGACAATAAAACACATCAGTCAGACTACAAAGCAACTCAACGACCGAGACTTAGTTCGTCATGGCTATGCATGGTCTCAGCGTCAGCAGCCTCTCGGCACTCCTTACACCGGGCTTTGTCCATGCATTCCCATCCAGGGTGGTATAATTCCACGCATGAGAAAATATTCCATCCGCTTTCTGTGTGGCCTCTTCATCGCTGTATAGTAAGTAGCTCGGTAACGGGCAGACGATCGTGTCCAAATTTTCAGGGTAGCTCCAGGGCGCCCCAGGGATGGTTTTAGGCACAAAAGATTTCGGGGGCGGGACAAGGAACAGAAATGTTCGTATGCTTGGTTTTTATGACAGCGGCCGGCCAGGCAGCATAGGCAGGACTGGGCAGACGTTTGGAGCAGGCGATAGCTGGGAAGTCTGAGCCTGCTCGGGAGACTTGGGTTGACGGCGCGGCACGCACACGCCACATGCGTCAGCGCCCAAGCACCCGATCCACAAATCCACAATTCTAGGAACGAGCAACGGGGTGGCTCATGGAGCGGACGAGAGGCGGAGCGGGGCTTAAAACTAAACGTGATTAAGTCGGCAGCGACGGGTTACTGTCAAAATTATTTTGTATTGACGACAGCTCCGTGAAGATTGCCAAGGGCTGCGCTACTGCAGTGATAACATTATTAGTAACTATAGTATAAACGTCTAATATTTCCAATTACAAGTATCCAATTCATAGGTAAAACAATTACTAGCAAATGTCATTCAGTACACACACTACATATTGCACCAAAATAATTTTTCTCACATTGGACTCGAGGGCAGTCAAGCATCAACGAATATATATATACAGCAAACAAATACAACAAAAAAATCAACGACCAGAAAAAAACGTAAAATAACTTGACAGAGTTTAGTCACATGGCAACAGTCACCATGGCAACAGTCACTCGTCTGACGCCCAAACACACGCGCCATCCATTTGCCACTCATGCATTCATTCAGACCTGTATAGCCTATGTCCCCGAAATTGCGAGCTTATTAGTTACATGTAGAAGTGAGAATAAAACCGTTCTCGAGCCACGTGGCGCACTGGGCAGTGGCCAGCGCTGATTTCCGTTTCAATAACCAGACACCATAACACTGAGAGACCACGGATGCGTGGCAAGTGCATCGCGTGGTGTCTGTTTATTTCCCAGCTGTTAAGCATGCAGTACCAGATTGTACTGCTTAGTGTCACAGGCACATATGTGTAAATAAGTAGCCCAAAATCGGTACCCGGTCGAGACTGAAACCCTGACCTACCTACTGAATGAGGCCAACGCCACCATTAGTTACAACGCCGTCAAATTACACGCATGACTTAGGACATATCAACAGCAAAAAAAAAGCGAGTTGGAAAAGTTTCATGATGAAATTTCACAGGCAATAGAGCATTCGTTTCAAGACCATCTTGCAGTCACGAAACTTTAACAATTAACGTGACACGTTCGGCAATATTGTCACATGTTAAAATTAAACAACGATAACTCATTAAAACGGAGACACTGTTTCAATCGGTTCATTTACTTATCAACGTAACGTAACGTAATCACAAATTCACAATTGAACCTAACAGCAGAGCGTCAGAAACCACGCCCACAGCGTCACGTGATGCGTGACGTCACGCACAAGACGACCAATCAACAACGACGACAAAACAACATCAACAACAACTAACAACAGCAATGATTATTTTTGATCATGATGCGACTATGGCAAATTGATAATTATGATGATTATTTTTGGGAGAAAGAGAAGAAAGTTTAAACCGTTCCGTCGAGTTCACAAGTCCATATCAAGAAGCTATCGCCAAAAAGAACAGCGCTGAACCTCTGTATCATCATGACATTGAGCCATTGTAAATGACCTGAATCTGGCCGTTACGCATCACCAGTCGCTGTGTAGTTCTGTTCTTTGTCAAAATGCAACGACGCAGAACGAGTTATTAATGTTAGAAATGCGAATGCGTGCGTCTCACACAAGTGTTTTAGTAAAAAGTTATTTATTAAACTGTAAGCTTACTATACATGTAGCACTATAGACATCGATGATTTTTCCTAAATTTCTGTTCAACAAACAAAAAGTTGCTGGTGACACTTTGCTGCATGGACGAAGATCGAGTTGCAAAATTACCGCACAATTGCAAGCCACACAATATGTACAATCTGGCAATTATTAGCAGCTTGCCCAACAATAAGCACACACAGACAGACAGACTGATAAGAGTTGAAGCGTTCGACGGACTCGAAACTAAAAAACACTGCTTCATTCACTGCATAATTATAATCATCTTTATTCTCCAATAATGGTAAACAGAAGCAAATAAACGAAAAAACTTCCCAACTAAAACTTCATTATTAACAACGTATTAGCAATAATTCATCCTGTATATTTTTCCAAAATAATTATTACTGGAGTATTTCAGTTTGCTTAGAAATTTTGCATTTCTTTTATACACAATGTCAGACACAGAACAATTAAAAATAAGAACACACTCGTTGGCAATATCGTAAGACTCAGTTGAGAATATTTTCCTAAAGACATTGCTAATTAATTACAAACTCCAGTGATCTAAGTACTGATTTGTTAACTGGACATGCTTCTGTGCAATAAAGTAAACTTGGTAAACACGTATTTTCAGTAATTCAACGATGACCTCTTCCGATGAACAGTGACTAACCTTTCCTTTGCATTAAATGATTTACAGAAAGACTGTTTGGCGTTACTGCGTAAATATATGAACTCTCTATCTGCAGTGATGTACACACCGAGATACCTAGTTTCGCTATACCACGTGACTTCGTGTCCAGCCTTAGTGGTAATGTTGCTACATCTGACACTGAACCGAGGGCCAATGCGCATACAGGCAGACTTTCTGGCAATTATCCGCCAACTGTTACTCTGATGATGTTAATGCCAAAACGGGGCGCAACGAAGGAAACGAAATTTAGCACTCAAAATTATGTGACGCCATTATTATGACAAAAATTCTACATTTTCTGGGCAGGGTGTGTTCCCTTCCCACACCGTACCCCTCGGTGCAAGGACCAGACGCCATAAGTTCGAGCACGTCAGCTCCGCGGAAATCATTTTCTTCTATTTTCCTTCTTATAGTGTCAAGGTCATTGGACCAAAGTCAAGGTCACCGCAACAAACAACGCTCGCGGATGGTTTGCCTTCGAGTGAAGGACAATCTTGTGTTGTTTGCGTGCAAAAATATGTGCAAAACTTGGAGCGAGTTCCTAGACTCGCCATAGAATCAGTACGAGTATCACCGGCCAATGAGATGACGTTGCTAAATATAGACCATGCACACCAGAGTTGTCCCGGGGTTGGGCTGACCGCTGAGCCTCCGGTTGGATTGGGAATTGGTATGCGTCGAATCTGGGAAAAGTATTGTAGCTTATAATTACAATTATTAGTCCATAACATTGTAAAAGCTGAATTGTTTTTATTTTTATTCGTTGAGAATATTTGACTGACATTAACTGCAGACGCTAGTAAGGCGAACCGACGTCTCTGAATTCACCAAATCTATGGTCAGCGATGTGCAAGCCATCTTGTAAGTCACAAATGCGGATTGGGATTGCATGTAAAGTGACCTATAACCAGAGTTGCACGCAGGTCGGGGGGGTCGGGTCGGGTCGAAAATTTAAAAATATTGGCGGGTCGGGTCGAGTTTGGTTACGATTTCTGTGGGTCGGGTCGGGTCGGATCCCGAAATTTGGACCGGCGTGCAACTCTGCCTATAACGTAAATAATTACAATGTACACTTTGATGCCCGACAACATGGATGCCGCAACACTGGCCATGGAGTTAATTAGCAAATGACGTCATTGTGGGATCGTAAGCTTTGTTGTCAGGTGAGGTCGGGTCACATAAGACAACTCTGGACGACTGTATGCAGTACAATAAACGGACGGACACATCACACAACACTGACTATCAGTCAGTCAGGCTGGCTGGCATATGTATGACGTCATCACACTGTGAGTGAGGACGGGCGGCGACATAAGCTCTGACGTCATCGCTACGTGGGATGCTGCGCAGACAGTGATGACGTCGACAGAGGCGACGAGCCGTTGCGTGGCGGACAGGAGGGTGGCGTATCGTCATCGCCGCGGAATGTCATCCTCTTAGCTCTCTCGTTGAGCTTCTTGCGCTTCATCCGTCGGTTTTGAAACCAGACTTTGACCTGGCGCTCGCTGAGGTGCAGCCTGCACGCGATCTCCCAGCGCTTCTGTCGCGTGATGTACGAGTTGGAGACGAATTCCTGTTCAAGGACCATCGTCTGGTAGCGCGTGTACGGCTTGCGTTTCTTGCGCTGCCTGCACGACTCGCTGAGTTGGTGCATTGCTGCAGCTGGATTCACGTTCACCGACGTCGCATTCGCTGTCTGGTGTAGCACGTCTGTACACACGCACGCATCAACACAGACTAGCAGGCTCACAAAATGGTTCAACCTCCATCGCTAGTTGCACGGGTCGTCTGACCTGTACAGGGAAAAGATAAAAGTACAGACATTTTATCTAGCGCCTTTTACTGGGAAGCGCTGAGATATGGCACACGTTGTCAAGAGATTTCACAGTTTTATCTGGACGCCCTGGCGGCCCTGCGTTTATATATGCGCGATTAGAATGAACCATGCACGCCTCTGTCTTCCCAGCCCAAGCCGGTCCTCATTTTATCGAAATGGAAGGCTGAGTCGACCTAGTTACACGGTTTACCTGCCCGTAGACGGTCACCCGTCCAAGTACTAATCGGGCCCAACGTTGATTAACTCGATAAATTGACCAACGCGCTAAAGCCAAACTGGCGAAACTGCTAACAGCAGCAAAAAATTTAATCTACGTACCCACTCACTTATGCATCCTCCGCCAGAGGCATTATGTGCTCGGGTGATGCGTACATCTGTGATTTTGCTTTCCCAATACTGCAATGATCACAACCCCCGCGTGCCATACCACATCGATACCATATTTTATACGGTTGTTTTTCCCGCCTCCCGGACGCACGCAGCAATCTCTAGACGACCGATCACTTTAAAAGTGAATAATTTCATTGAGATTAGCAAAACAACGTGATATACGACAGTAGACATTACACTCTATACAAGTGACAGGTACAGTAGCGCGTGATGACAGGTGGACGGGGTCAGTGAAAGATGTATGGCCTGACAAACTTGCTGTAATTTAATCAGTTGCCTGCAGTGTAAATAGTCAGCTCGAGGGAGGCCACATGAAGGATGCTGATTCATTGAACGAAGAACGATCGATGAGCGCACGCTTAGACGCAGCAGCAACACACACACCATAGATATGTCAGCAGCAGCATAGAGTCGCAAATGAACAGATGACAGATGCCTTACAGCAGGCCCGCAGCCGCGGAACATTTAGAGAGGCTACGTTGTGCAGGCGAGATAGTCTAATGTGGATAGTGGGTCACAACAGGAGTCTGGAGACTGGCCCAGCGGGTCTAGGGTTAGAGGACTAGTTACGGGGTCAAAGGTCAGGGGGAAATTCCTCGTGAATTTGGAAACGTTCGTGTTCAGGCGTCCACTGCTTATCCAGTCACAATTGCTTCTTATCGGTGTCTATTGCCAGCTGGTCTGCAGAAAGTTTGTGGAATGTGGACCTTAAAAAGTGGCTCCACTGCGTGGAGATTGGGAGATTGTCTGACGCAATGCCTATTCTAATCGTGTTCCCCGCACTAATTGTGCACTCCGAATTAAAAAGTGTGCACCCCGGATTTCCAGTGGCATTATTTTATTTTCAATCGCCCACTGCTGAAGTCTTCCTGAAGATAGCTGAGGGGAGGGGAGGGGAAGGAGGGGAGAGGAGGGGAAGGAAGGGAAAGAGAGGGGAGCGGAGGACCCCGAAAAATTGTGCACCCCGAAAACGCCACAAAAATGGACAAAATGGAGTTAGGACAATGAACGAATGAAATTCGACACTGACCGTTGCTGGTGGTGGCGGTGACGTCGTTGAGGTAGGTAAGTACACCATTGTCAATGCGTGGTAGGCTGGGATGGTGATGGTGTGGAGCTGGTAGGTCTGTTGTAAAGAAGCCCCGTGTTGCTGCTGCAGCTGCTGCTGCTGTGCTCTGCTGGTGATGCGGCTGACCATACATCTCACTGTATAGACCGCTGTAGTGCTGGAATCCGGACAGATGCTGAGGCAGTCCCTGACCACCGCCTGCATTTACAGAATCATGAGGGGATTAGAAAATGTCCTATGCCTCCGCCCGTGCCCACTTGCGTCAACGGGGTCATTTGTCCGCGGTGCAGCCTGCGAAAACATAAGAAGAATAAATGGCGGCGGCCGACGGACCATGAACTGTGATCACAGACTGATCAGACGGCAGGACCCAAGTGCAATTGCCTCCTGTGCCTATGTAAGCAGGCGGAGGCATAAAATCGAAAATATGTAAGCCTATAAATTGTTTAACGTCTTCGACTTCTGCAGTGCCGGAGTTGCTCTACGGGTTTAACTTATGCAGTAAAATATATTTAAAGTTAAACGAAACATACTAGCGAACACTTGTAGTGAGTAGGCAAGTTGAAGAACGGCTGCTGTATAGGCTGGTAGTAGTTTTAGCAACAATCGCTACGACGTGCGAGCTGGCCAGCCATCGCCCTGGCTGTAAATGCGGACCAAGAAAGCTGACTGTAAACGTAACAAACTGGTAACGGACGGACAGCGGACGACTGCCACACGAATTAATAGCCTGTGTAGCTGTCGTACAAACGTTAGCAGATATTATAAAAGATGACTAAAATGTTTAGAACTACGACTATACCTCCAGTGAATGGTATGGACGACGACGACGACGACGACGACGCGAGCTGCTGATGCTGGATTGGCTTCTCGTCATTAGAGTTGGGCCGATGATCAACAGGCAAACAGTTAAACGCCGACGTCGACCCAGCACTAACGGACGAGTGTGTGGGGGGAGGGGGAGCTGGGGGGTAGTTCCAGCTTGGCAGCAGTCTCTGTGTGGGCTCGGCGCCTATCATCATGGACTGGTAGTTGGTCTGTAAACCGGGGTGTCCAAAGAAGCTGTTGGTCGGCATCTGCATCATCATCTTGTCACAGTGAAGTGGCTTCAGCTACAGAGAGTGAGACTTGCAAGATCAGTGGCGGCGCGCACCTGTTGTGACGTCACCTGCACACACACAAGCACTTCAATTTAACGACGATGCGGAATTACTGGCAATAGCGAAACAACCTAAAACTACGGATGCTGCTTGGTCTGGTAGCATTTTAACTGCATGGAAAAGGCGATAGCTGGTCTGCCGTGGGGAATGTCTAAAAATAGGTCTAAACCGCCTAATGACAATGAGAGAAGCATGCATGACTGTCGTCCTGCAGGCTGACACGTTTGGTAGATCCTATATATGAATAACTAATGTGACGTCATAGGCTTGACCCTATTTTCATTTGCATGCCTACGCCCATATACACGAGTCTGCAGTGAAAGAGGTCACGTGACCACACCCAGTAAAGCTTGAGCGAATACACGGGGCGGCAATAAACAGAAAGTGAAACAGTGGGCTGACAGATGTGATTAAAAAATAAAGAATAAAATTAAAGAATTAAATTAAAAACTTCATGATTGTCAGTACAGGGTGGAAATCGAAATCTCCAAATTCAGCGAATCTCTTGTCAAGTGTTGCTTACATGCGAATAGGACCTACAACATCGACTCGACCAGGACGTCTACAAAAACAACTTGAGAAAGCTCACATCTGTAGAGCCAAGCCCCATGACAACAAGTCACACCGGAGGATGCTCTGTTTGATACAGCGAAGTAGTTGCACTCAGCCAGTTGGACTCGAGGCCATGAACTTGGACTCGGTAGTTAGTATAATATAACGAAAAAGTTATCTCAATGGTCTGCAAATTTAGCAGATTTGAAACTTTCTTAATCGTTAAAAGTTGTTTTTAAAGTTTATATGTTATTTTATTTATTTTAGTTAAATCGTCTTTGCTGAATTTTGGCTACATAACTGGACTCGAGTAGCCTACACGAGTGATATGATACACAATTTGTGTATGTCGCCGACGAACGCGCTAGACTTGACTTTATCAGTTGTAAACGTGTCGAAGAATCAAACCAAAAGCAACACAAAATTGAAACAAAAATAAAACTGTCGCATATTGCGACTGACACAAAATTACCAATTTTCTACGGACTGACGGACGGATTGACTTTTTTGACTCATGCCCCAGAACACAAAACAACTCTGTATGAATAAAGACCCCCTCCCCGGTTAAAACGCTAGCATCCCGGCATGATTTAACGACGTTATAATGACACATCAACATTAATAGTGTAATAAAATGTCTGACTGACTCAGTTGCGCCAATGATACAGCCTGCACTGAACAGATTGTTAGAGCCAGCTGAAATGAGTTGAGTGAGTCTACGTTCAATTGTAACAAGCCTCATAATACACTATATCCGTACATACCTCATACTAGAATCGTGGCACAATAATTGTCAGTTGATAAAACGTCAAAACAGCTGCTCGGACATAAACTGTGTACGTACGTACGTACGATAAGCGAGCACTGACTGGTGTTTCTGTACTGTTTCGACTCAGTAACACAGTTCAGCTGAAATGCAGGCCAAGACAGTAATAAGGCCACGCACCAAGTGAACTTGAAGTAGTCCGACCGGTCAGTCGTCCTTGCCGAACTACTTTCACTATGTAGGCGGGATTGTTTATGTCGCCACGGCGCCCGCATAACCGACAGCGATTGGCCGTTTGACTTGATGTATAAATATTAATAAGTCACGTGGTCCAGAATAGGGCGGCTAACTCTCTGGTGTCGACATTGGAGAAAATCAAGAAATTGTTGGAGCATCGGAGGTCCGGGGGTATGGGGTAGGGTGCATGGGGGTGAGTGGGACGGCACCGGAACTACTTTATGTCAGTCTCAGTACCAGTGGTTGGCCGCTAGGGGGCGGTATTTCGTGATGGGGGTGGGACACCGGCATAATGTATGCATCGCTTCACGGAATCAACGCACAACTGATTCTGCTGTATATGCCCTATTTACATGCGCGATGACGCCTCGCAATCTGTTCTTCGCATCGCAGCCTCTGAAGCACATATGTAGGCCTGTAGTACATTGTTATCTAAACGGATGTATGGCATGGAATAATAGGCATCGATACAGGTCTCTGTATGCTTTCTAGGTTAGGCTACTATCATACATGGATAGGCAATGTCAACATAGGCAGGTGATGGTCTTGCGTTGGGAGAGTTAGTCAAGAACAGGAATGTATGGAGAACGTTTCGAGGAATTAAGACTGATGACGACAAGAACATTTTCCTGCTATTTCACTTCTTTTCGTCCAGTGCTTGGAAGCCGTTGATGGCCCCGTTATTTGCCAGTCGTCTTTCTGAAGCGAAACTACGTAAATACGTTCTTAGTAATAGCCTACCTTTACTACACACATCGAGTTCAGTTTAGACGAGAGATTTTGAAGGACATCGACAACGGCCGAGGCTAATTCAGCAGCGTGTGAAGCATTTAGACGTCAAGCGCAGCCAAAGATACGTTGAGGATCGGAGCTCGACATGACCAACGCCTTGCTTGTTGGAAAGAAGGGGAAAAAACTCTGCCATTGGAACTGGAGAAAAGGAGGAAACAGAATGAAGAGGCAGCGAACTGCTGAGATAGAGAAAAGGATCAAAAGGTGATGTTTGCTCCGACTTTGGAGCGTGTTTACGTTGTAGCTGAAGCAGACGCACAGTAGCATAAATAGGACACAACACATACTGTACAGCTGCATGGAGTAGGCTTGAATACAATCATCATTAGCAGTCGGCTGCTTCGGTCAGCAGTGAGAGATGAAGTGAAAGGACGCAGCTGCAGTTTCCGCATAAGACGTCGTTGTTGTTGGCAACGCAGCGCTGCCGCAGCAGAGCACAGAGCACAACGGAACGGAACAGGGGAGAAAAGGCGAGGCTATGAGCTGCTTGATGGGCGCCACACGGACCGGGACACACACGGAGAAAGGCGGGCGGGCGGCGGTCGGGATAGCTGACGGTTGGTTGATGAGATGAGCGTCGGGAGTTGCTGTATATACATCAGTTCTACAAGCCAGCAGCAGCAGCAGCAGCAACCGCAGCCAGGAGGCAGGAGGCGCTAGCACAGTGGTCGTATGCAATGCTCGTCGCACCACATCACACAGCACAGCGCGCCGGCTTAGATGCAGCGACACAAGCCGTCTTGCGGTCAATACTGCTTTGCAAGCCGTGTGATGGCGACACTGCACACTACTGCATGGACCAGTGGCTGACTTGATCTGCAGTAATGTGCAATAGTAATGCATCACAGTCGAAAGCGAACCGACCACCCGCGTTTTTATGTCTCCACCTGCTTATAGAGCCGAAAGAGGCAATATTAAATCCGGTTGTGATGTCTGTGCTTCTGTCTGTCTGTGATTCTGTCTGTGATAACCCTCGTAACTCCGGAACGGCTGAAGCTAGAGACTTCAAATTTTGTATGTTTATAGAGGGCTGGGTGCCTTAACCAAAAATATGCAAATTAGATCAAATGGTGTTGGGGGCGGGGTCGTTTGGCTTGCTGCTGCCTTGACTCTATCACGTTGATTTACGAAGCCGGCATGTAGTTTCTCAATATGTATCTGCGTGCTGCTAATGAACTTTCTTATTGGTCATAGCTGTCGATGGTATGAGAGAGATAAACATGCAGAGAGACAGATGAGACGGAAGACAAGAGAGCGGCTACGCCGGCCGGTCGTCATTGCAACTCGGCATTTCCAGTGGCTCAACGCATCATTTCAGTCTTTATACCTGCATCACTTGAACATTTCACATGCAGACTTCGCGTATTGACTAAGTCGTCTGTTATCTGCATACAGCATGTGTGTCGATCCTGCGATGGTCCTAATGAGGACGAGACTCTCACGATGACAGCAGTGAAAAGCAATAATAGCATAAAAATAATAAGGCTCATTCTCGCTGCTGCCAGTGAGAAACCCTGCCAGAAAGCGGGAGAGAGATGGGGGGACCCTCTCAAACACCCACTTGGCTGCTTTGCCGCCTGACGATGCGTTCACGAGCTGTGCGCATGGAGCTCTGTGCACTATGATGATGCACTTTTCATTCACTTACTGCAAGTGCAATGGCCGGCGCCATTGAAACCAGCATGTGATGTATACATTCATAATTAAACACCACAGTGTTGCGAGCTCTAAGAGATCTCATGTACACTTGACTGTGGGCATATAGGCCTGCATCTAACTGAGCTGTTTAATAGGCGTACATTTCATTGAAATAGACTTCTACTGAACTTTCGACCCATTGACATCTGCTGAGAATAGAATGTTCACTCATATTGGTTAGCTAGCAAGCTAGTTAGATGTGACGACTTCTTGTCATTCGTTAGTCATCATCAGCACAGACATACAAGCCTGCTCACTGCATGCAATGTGTCCCTTCATTTCGCCTACAACTTGCAACAATTAATTATGCAGTGGCACGCAGCGTCGTACATCTATAGTGGCATCCTTTGTGCTCACCGATACAGGCTTGCACTATAGGTTACTGCTGCTGCCGTGTGTCGTCAGTTCGCCTTCGTAAAGCTGTTAGTGAGCCGACA
>Ga0126335_1001218_pt1 | contig 14140 bp, 8 predicted proteins | sample OlaspJWI45metaG_FD_108409 | JGI IMG/M metagenome (GOLD analysis project Ga0126335, IMG submission 108409) | Marine gutless worms symbiont microbial communities from Oahu, Hawaii - Olavius sp. 1 OAHU.JWI-45 metaG | ecosystem: Host-associated > Annelida > Digestive system > Unclassified | place... | reverse complement strand
TAGTTGCGCTACTTTACCTGCAGTCATCTTGAGGTTGCGGCACTTCGTGAGTTTTTTTGTTCTAGACGCCACCGTGTATAAGGTGTATCGCTCACTTTCCTACTGCCGCACCCAATCCGAAAATAAGGTGGCACTGGACGTTTTGTTTGGTTTGGCACTTTGGCGTTATAAAATGAAAAACTAGAAAAAATACAGGATAGCAAACAATGTACTGTGATTTGCAGATAATACAGTGAAAGAACTGGTGTCATTATATTTCTGTTTAATTGAATTACATGTAGCCAAGTTCGTTAAGAGTAGATTCCATGTGTTTGTTATATCTATCAGTAAACTACCACTTTACACTTCAACGTGTACGAGTAGCCTACCGCTCCCAGACGTTTAAATACACACCTAGAACTCCTATAAGCACAGTGTCACTCCATTGTGTCACCGTTCCAATTTTCCACCCTGTTATTTGCATGTTCGGTGACACGACCCCCAAACCCCCGCGGCATTGCGGGTCAACAGCCGTTGTAATTAATACTTGCAATGTAAGTCCGTCTTGTCACCGTGTTTGTTTATGTTCACTAGGCCTACGCCGAGTCGTACACTGAACACGTTGTGAATGAAGACAGTCTGTGCAGCGTGACCGTGGCGTTACGACCTTCGTGTAATTTAACGACGCCGAGGAGCTTGATTGATCTGTATTCGCTGTCTGTAATTTAGCTGTAATTATTGAGCTCAGGAGCCTGCGCGTTCCTTCATCAGCCGTTTCATTTCCAGTGGACATCACCCACGTTCACTGTTTTCTTGTGGCGAGTGTGTTTAATACTGTACGTATATTTTAGCCAGAAACTGAGGAAGGTAGACGCGTAATTGGTTTGTCATAGATTTTTTTAGTTTCAGTGAATAAAAGAAAGTACAAGTATTAGGAGGCCGAAAATGGTTTTTGTTACGGGACTGACTTTTCCAATAAAATAATGTCAGTTAAACGATTGTCGTGAATCAGAATGGTGGTGATTATCGATGCTGATGTGCATTTGTGGCCGGAGAGAGAGCATGATCCAGGCAGGGATCGATAAAGTCAATTAATCGATAAATCAGTTCACACTTCCACTTAACGCTCAGCGACCAGCGATTACCGGAAGTAGTCGGTTTCGGCAAGATGGCGGCGGAAATGAACATTGCGCATGCGCGTGTCGTCATCGCACCTGCGGGTGTGAAGTTGGTACTCGTGTGTTCATGATCGCTCAAGTGTGCAGAATGCAGATTAACAAAATTCCAATCCACTTTCAATCCATTTTCAGAACAAATTCCCGACTAGTTCTTACCGTTTTCGGCTAGGAATGCAAAGGCAGGTATGGTTCATTCCATTCGTGAATAAACGCGTGGGTAGTAGGTAAAACTGTGTGATCCCTTGACAACTCATGCCATACCTGAGCGCTTATGTGATGAGGTTGCTTTATAAAAAGGCGCTATGTTGTCATCATCATCCATAGATTTTTAGTGCGCCAACTACAATAACGTAGCCGCCGGTGCATTACAATGTCATACATTAAAATCATAAAATGTTAATAACGAAAAACTTCTCTAAACAAGTGGGCTTTCAATTTCCGTTTAAAAACGATCAGAGAGGATGAAGCACGAATGTCATGTGGTAGTCTGTTCCAGACTGCTGGTCCAGAGTACGAAAAGGCTTGTTCGCCAAACTTGGTCCGGAGCCTAGGTAGACAGTAGTGCGAAATTTTTTTCAGATCGCAAACCAGATCGTGTTGCCGTTGCAGCGACAGTGCTGACAAGGTCACTGACGTATTTTGGAGCTTGGCCGCAGTTGACTTTGTACATAAGTATGTACTGTTTGTACAACATGCGCGACCGTGTGGGTAGCTAGTGTAACTGTTGAAAATAACTGACGACATGATCTCGACGTCTCAGCTGTCAACTGTCTTCTGCCTTTACCTTTACCTTTAAATGCATTTTATGGTGGGGATCCCAGTTCGTGTACTCGTTTAGCTTCATGCTGCACGCGCGCCCTTGGCTGCCGAATTACCAGTCATGCATTGCGTGAACCACGTGACCCGCTGTCCACGTGACTGCGATGTAGTATTTCCGGTCAATCGCATTAGAGGACAGAGAGCGCTGCGCACATTACATGTTAATCGTCATGCTGATGGCGACGTCGGCACGCAACTTGGATGGACATGTGGTCCCTGATAACATCAAACGCCATCTGTACACGTCGCCGCCGGGCAAACACTGCGGCCACTCTCTCATCATAATCATTTCACTGTCTTCATGGTATTGTTATGCAATAGAAACAAAAATTGTCTGCGTTTTATAATCGCAAAAGCAAATGCAGATCCAAACTACCCCATATTCTATTCTATACTGCAAACTTTATTGCTTCTGCGCGATGTTTAACATATGGTTCAAACACCGCCATCTGTGTATACGGCAAAACAATAGGACAGACCAGGACATGGTAGATCTAGCGTTGTCCATTGCCGTATATAAAACCTCTTGTAAAGTGACTCGAAACTCGTCGCGTTCGACCGTTTCTTCCAAAGAGTTTTTTGTAAATATTGCAGACTTAATGACTTAATGACTGTGGAGCTTGTCTTCGTTTTTGTTACAAGAGGTGCGAGTGTATTTTGTATTCAAAAATTTTGTTATTGTACTTATTTGCGTGACATGCAGCTCACATAAAAGTGTTAATCACACTTTGTACATACAAGCCCCGCCGCCCAGATATATGTTAATCCGTGACTCAGATATGCTAATGTCTCTGTGACTCACATTGTTGTCTATTTTCATATTAGATTAATCGACACAATTCGTTGTCGTTATTATTGCGTGCAGGGCCACGCAATGATGACAGGACGGAACGGTTGCCGGGCGTTCAGCATCCGCAGCTGAACGGAGGGAGATGAAGGGCGGAGGATGGATGGGAGGAGAGTGCCGGTGATGGAAAGAATATAATTGTTGTGTGCACTGGCGGACGGGCGTTGACAATGACGGTTCAGCAGTATAATTAATCAACTCGCATTGCACGCCCGCCTCAGTGTTATCCCTCGGTGTGTCCGTCAGTCTCTCATGCAATGATGCAACAGTAACACGCAGGCATGCACTGTGCTAATCACTCAGACAGGCTGCAAATGAAAGACGTGGAAAACGGACTAGGACATGGAATGAAAAAGGTGAAAATCTTAGTGGGAGTTGATAATACATTCTGCTGCAAAAGCACAGGTGTTAGACAGTTTTGAGTTAGTGAAGCTCGTTTGATACGATCGATTTACCGCTATGTGGTACTTTCCGGATCCACGGTATGAACGGTCGTACCGTGGTATTCTGGGATCCGAAAAGTATCATATAGCCCGATTTACTTCGTTTATTATTTAAGTCAGGGAACCGCAGTCAAATAGTTTATTTTGTTTTCAAGCAAAATTCGAGGTGATTTCGCCGTAACTGTGTTGGTGCCGCCGCGTTGTACAGGATGGAGATAGATACCGGTGATATACCAGTGAATGGATGCGTCCCCGGTTAAAGTTTGTCAAAGATGTTGCAGTTAGGCAGCGTACTGTATACATTCTGTTCGCCGATTGTAAGAATAAATTTCCTGAAAATTAACTCTGTTTAGTGTGACGTTATTATGCTTTTCTGAAAGATGTTTTTCTGTGTCAAGTTGTGTGAATAAAGTGTATAAAGTATCAAAATGGTGAAAATGAAGAAAATTCTGGCCCCAAAAGTGCGATGAGCCATCACAGACTTTCTGTTCCCAACGTTCAACGACCGTTGACTCGACTGAAGTCAGTTTGCTTGCGTTCAATCAGTACGGTAACCAAATGTCCAGCAGCAGCAACAGCAGCGGCGGCGGCATTAGCAGGTGAGAGAGTAATTACAGGTGATTGACAGTGGTGCCACAGTGCTTGGCGCCAACCAGTCGTTGCAGCCATCAGAACGCCAGACTGATTGAGTCGACTTGACAGATGAAGAAGAAGCATTGTGACCGGCTCAGACAAACGTGGCGATTCGGCGAACAGAATGTATACAGTACGCTGCCTAAATGGTCAAAGATTTCATGCAGCGCTCATGTTTACGCAAATTTCTATTAGGCTTAGCTGAATTTTCTGTACAAAACTCGCCGCGCTCAGACTGTAATGAGAGATATGGACTGTTAGTCTGTTACATTAAAAGGTTTGATGGACAAAATTTCTCCGGAAGTTGAACGAAATTTGCAGGATTTGCATGTTGTATTCTAGTATGTATTTACGGAGTAAAGTATAGCTTTTGTGGTACGATCTATGTTCGTAGTCTGCACTGTAAGCTTACAATTAATATCTGCCTTTAGCTAGGAAAGTTTGATAAGGCAGTTTTATATTCAGCTAATTGTATAGGCCTACAGTATATCATTGGGCGTCCGAATGGTCTGTCGTACAGCGGAACACTATCATGCCAATCGCGTATCAATTAAACGCCGAACGCTGGCTAGACTCGCTGCATGGCATCATCCTGATGTCGTATAATACACTGCCATTGATGCGGCTGCTGTTGGTGCTGTTACTGATGATGATAGTGATAATGGTGATTGAACGCCTTTTCCGTCTCCATCGCTCATCCTCTGTATGAGCCTTAAGTAGTTCAGCTTTCATTTTGATACTGTCTGATATGAAATCCGTTTCTGTTGGCCCAGGGTCTGGGAATATCTGAGTTTTTAGGACATCTGAAACAAACGTGTAAAATCTGACAGAATACTCTGTAAATATGCAATATATATGGCAATATTCGGCATAATTAATTTTTGCCTGCTTCATAAATGTCAAATTAAATTAATTAAGATGTTTCTTACATGTAAGTTTTGTGATATACTTTGTTTATGTATTCTTTTTGTCATGACTGTTTGTTATTTTTCTTTAGTTAGTATAATGAATAAAGTAAGTTTATTAAAATAGTGATTAAAAACAAAACTTTTATCGCACAGCTATAGCCTATGTCAGCTGTCAGCATTTTAAACAGATCCGCCACCGACGACTTTTGTCGGCGTTTGTATGCCTACAGCTGTGCTTTATGATGTCTCTGAACATTTCTTTGCCGGTAAATCTGTGAAAAACATTTGTGTTTCTTGGTTCTTCTATCTGTGGCAAAGAAATCTGGCAGTTGTTCGTGGTTTTGTTTTTCAGCTATGCAAGAGCAGCAGTTCGACGTGTGGCATGAATTGCTGTTCGGCGCCGCCTTGCACTCTCCCGCAGTGCTCCGCCGCCAGCCTCAACTACTGCAATTCACTGTGTACTCTTAGACCCAGTCAGCACAATGGACGACATCCAGTCATCGATATTCGCCCAACAACCATTAAATACTCAGGTATATTAGCAGCAGCAACTTTTATTTTGTAACGAGAACAGCAGAAATAATTTCGAAAGTCACCAGATAGGAACCTCCAATCTACAGTATTACATTGTCGCCACTTCATTTAAATGGCTGCTTTCTCACTTAGCGGGTCGCACTCGCATGCATTATGGAATATTAGGCTTTTTTTTGCTGCTTGTGCATATTATAATGCCGCATCTAATGCATGAAATGCGGACTATTGCGATCGATGATCCCGGGCGTCTCTCAGTCTGTCAGGCAATCACTCCGTCCGTCCGTCAGTCTGTCACGCGGCTTCACGCGGTTTCGGTGTGCAAAACGGCTGAACGCATCGAGATCCTGTTTGGGGAGGAAACTGTTGGGGATCCAAGGAACATAAGTCGGGGGTTCCGATTTCCACCGAGGATTCGATACAGCCTTCGCCAAATTACTTTGGCCACTTGTTCAATTTGACACTTTCGGCTGCTAACATTAAATAGGCCCTAGCCTAGCTGGTTGTTTTCAAATGTATTCGCTAGTCGGCGCCACCTACTGCATTGCAGGTGCCGTTTCCGACAAATGGTACGTGAGTCTGCCGCCGCAAGTTCACTTGTCCACCGTGAAGGCTCTCGGGGAAGACGGGGAATCCACGTGCTATGACGTCAACAGTGACGTTACCGATGACGTCACGGAATCCCCGTATTACTGCCAACAGGAACAGCAGCAAGGGGCGGGGCAATACGAAGTACTAAAAGTCACATGATAAAGACTGACCTTAGAAATTTCAACGTATATAGTTTAGAATTTTGGACCAAAATTTTGTCATGAATCATAATATTAGCGTGTACGGCTGGATGGGGAATGTTAGTAAAACCCGCTGACTTTTGAGAAGTCAACTTTTAGGCAACTGATGTGTGCTGATTGCGATAAAATTATCCAGGGTTTTTGCGTACCCTTGTCGCAATGCAGGTTCAGACATAGCCTATAGGCCTAGACTATTGGCGTAACTATCAAACTATAGCTTTTAATTGACATTATAGTTAATTGCTGCAATTGTAAGCAGTAACTAAATACCAAGTAACGTGACTAGTGTATCGTCACAGGGTCCTCAATGCTCCGCACTGTCTGGGGTAGCGTGTGGAGAATCCACTCGCACGGTGGCGCCACGTATACGCTGTTTCTGCGTATACGTGACGCCACCGTGCGAATGTTTTTTTGGAAAATCGGCGTTTTAAACTTATTTTTGTTTTTTTTTGCAAATTTTGCAAAGTTAAAAACTTTTTGCAAAAATCTAAGTGCTAGCATAATCCTCGTACTAGAGCTAAACGCCACGTTTGTGCCAAATTTGACGTTCTTGGGCCTTCTCAGTTCTGAGATATCGTTTGGAGAAAAAACAGCTACCCACCCACCAACCCTCACAGACACCCAGCTTATTTCGCCATCCATGAACGAGAGTGTGAACCGCAATGCGGAGCTGAGGAATTACTAAGTAATTCATCAGTTGGAGAGGTTAAAATATTAACTTTCTGGCATAATATAATCTCGGACTTGAATTACGGCGCCGTGATTAGTCAGTGAACTGACCAGTCCGAGGCGCCAGTAAAAACAAGAACAAAATCACTGCGTTTAAAATCTTGAAAAAAAATTAATCTAAACCATAAACTGAAAAAATCGTTGAGGCATTGCTTGCAACGTGTGGGACTGTGGGTAATTAATAACAGAGTAGTAAATGTTTACAGTCATATTTAGTTTGTGTTATAATTTGCGAAGTCAATGTCCGATGCTTCTAGATAATGAAATGTGTCGTCATTAGTTATAGGCTAACTTATGCGTGCTATGCGAGTTGGTATACGAGTAATTTACTTACGCCTACTTGTTTGTCACCGCATTCGCCATACTGCAACTTTACGACATTATAGTGGAGCCATCTTCTAATTATGAAGTTTAACGCCAGAAATATCATATGTTATGGCTAGAGCTCTACCCCAGCTTTTAGTTCACTTTCCACTCAGTATCTTAATTGTTTGATAAGAAAAGTAGACACGTAATGTTCGTGTGACCGTGTATGCCATGTTGTCAAACGGAGTAAAATGACAAGTTTTACTTCAAGTGCCAGGGTTTTATTTGACGTGTAGTCGCTTGTCTGTCTTTCCATGTGCGTTCTAAGTGTTCTGAAGCGAGTTAGCTTCTTTGTTACGTTTTGCGCGTTTTCTGTGTTGTGTTGTAACTTTGTTGTATGACAGAAACAGTTTTAGCATTTTTATTGTTGGCGTTATTTTTCTCAGAAAACGTTAGTAAATTATGTCATGTCTGTAAAGACAGTGAGTACAGTTGCTCCGGCACCAAGAACAACAACTCAGCTGTTGCTGATGTAGCCGCACAACGCAACTCGCTACGCAGATACGTCGCAGTCTAGAATAGGTCACATTTTCGTTTTCGTTTCTTTGACTGAGTGGCAGAGGGCGCCTCTCTTTAACACATTCGTTCGGAGCGAGCCCACTACATTTTTGTCGCAGACACTGGAGGTTTAGCACTCTGTCTTCAACCAGTTTGACTTCACTCCGAAACCGAAACGTACAGCTTTCGGCGCACTAACACCACCGAACAGCCATAACGCTGTTCAAGTTCATTCAAGGACACCAAATTTGGTACCAATTGAAAACCATTATGACTTGACTTACTGTACATGTAACTTGACTTATGCCTTGTTGCTCCCAGTGGAGCATAGGCCACAGACCACTCGTCTCCATCCAGCTCTGTCTTGTGCTGCCATCTCCATCTTCTTCCAGCTAAACCTGAAGCCCGCTGTCCACATTTCGCTCTTCAGATCTCCTTTCCAAGTGTTTCTCGGTTGTGCTCATTATGTCATGGTAAATAATACAAACTAAACAGTAAACATAATTTGTTTTATCGTACAGCAGCGACGCGCTATAATCGAGTAAAGAGTAGCTTACAAACGAGCGTCATTACGAAGCAATGGATGCCGGTATATATCACTCTCTCCAATAGACTTCAGTGAGACTAGAGACAGAGCAAAGAAAGACAGAGGCTAGATGCTTATTAGCGTCGTATGCCACGAGGCTCCCGCTGTGACCCGAGTTGCACCACGAGGACGCCAATTGGACGTCTATCGCACACATTCGTTCGGTTAGTGATGAGTTGATAACCGACACCGTGTATCGGCGGTTTTTATTTTTAAAATATTTAGTATTAAAACTTTTCATATACACATAAATGTACATACCAAGATATCACTTTCGGCCGCCTCGAATGCATAAGACGCGGACTACTGCGATCGATGATCTCGTATTGTGGGTGTCTGTCAGTCAGTATGTCTGTTTGTCACGCGGATGACTGTTATTAATCATTCGCCAGATGTCGGCATTTCGATGCGGCATTACTACATTACTGTCGCAACTTGTTAAAAATTGAAGATTGCTTCTAAAATATGAGTAAAATATTCATCGACGTAAACAAGTTAGTTTTAGCCTACAACCTATACTGTGCACACAAGAGGATATTTCGTGAGTCTTCCTAGGCACTCATTTGCACTGATTATTCACAGTCAAACATCAAAACTAACACAGGAACCTAACAGCAGTTACAAAAAAAACTATTACTATATCTAATCATCGCAGTAACTTGAAACATCGTTTTCGAAAACATCTCTGCCTTTCGCAGCAAAACTGTCTGATCAACCAACTATCGTATCGATTTCGTATCAACTTTGATAATCTGATACTGACCCATCTCCAGTTTCGTCGCCATTAGGTGTTGGAGACGACGGAGGAAGACTAATAGCCTGCTATTCTCTACGTTTTACTATCGTTTTGTTTGGTGCTGCTACGTCTCTGCAGAATTGACCAGACGCAGTACCACAATGTCATGTTCTCATTCGTTCCGTTTTATCTACGTCTTGCCAACTTGTGAAGCATTGCTTCTGCTGTACCTTTTGCTCGGGGCCCAGAGCGCAGTAATGTACACACGTTTACAATGGACGTAGTGACCGCCCCATACAGACAAGAACAACTACGAATCTACGTAGCATCCACAAAAGAGGTCTCCAAAGATTCTGCAATTATGAAATTACCCCAACAAAATTTTACATAAGCTTACTCAAAGCAACATTTATTTGCGTTGTTTCATGGTTAAATCTGGCAAAAAAATTATCGTTCCGTTCAACAGATTTTGGTATTTTTACAAACGCTTGTCGAAGCTTATCATGTTTATTTATTTTACTTGTAATATGGAAGGCTTAGTAACAATAAAAGCAACTTAAATATTTAAGTGCGATACATAGTGCAATTATTCAAAGTCGCACGTCTACAGTATGAGTTTAAAACCAAAAAAATATTCAAACTAAACAGAATACTGATGAGCATAATAAACTCACAAACAGAGAGATGGTGAAGACAACTGGATGCGTAATCTAACATGTTGAACATGACACATGACATACTGCTAATCCGCGTGTGAAGAACAATCTGACATAGAAAAAATAATTATACTGCAAAAATGAATTATTAGAATAATATCTGGTTGTAAATACCGAGATCACACATAGTAATTACTTCAGAGAATTGCATTTATTTGCAGATATTAATATTCTCCAAACCTCTTTATTTATGTTCAAAGTAAATCACATATTATTACCACTACATCTTACAAAAAGTTTTTATCGGAATAGAGGAATCCATCAGCGTTGTGCTAGATCATCTGAAATTGTTATTTAAAATCAGAAAACACTAACATAAAACAGTTTAGTATTAAACGTAAAGGTCCGAATATGTGGAATTCTATTCCACAACAATACGGTCACTTAATAGTATTAAGAACTTTAAACGTCAAATAATAGACAGTTGACTCCAGAAATATTAAGACAATACTAGGTGTAAATAAATTGTGTATGTTTCTGATTTTTGTCATGTTTTTGTTTTTTGTGTGTCTTGGTAATAATTCTAAATTTCATGTGTTGCACTGGACTCTGTTCTAATTGCTTTAGCTATGGTAGCCCAGCGCAGCATTTACTCTTTGGGAACTACCCGTCGGGCCGTCGCAGCACGTTTTACCGTATAGGCCTACTGTGTACGTTTTTGTTTTTGTATGTTGTGTGTGTGTGATGAATAAATTTCTGTTCGGGCGTTAACTGATCTCAGCGCATAGTGACTGCGCTTTAGAAATATTCTTACTTACTTAATTACGTACTACCGTATAGCAGCGGGATAGTGAATCAGTTGTATGACAGTCCTGCATTGACAGCATACTATACAAGCAGCGACACATAAACTTTGTGGACTGGAAATAGAACTTTCGCCTCATTCAATATTCAGCCAAGCATCAACGCAGACTTTAATGTTTTCGACGAATCGTCGTCGCCCAAGTCACGTTATTTGACAAGTGCAGTGCTATGTCTGAGTGATCTCGTGCGTCGCAGTAAACGCGTCGTTTGAACGAGTTCGCAATTATTCACAAGCCGCGACAGTTACTCACCGGGGATGCTGCCTCCTTGAGCTGTATAGTCACAAGTTCACAAATACGGTGCGACCATGGTGCGAGTCGGGTTGCTATTTCAAAGGACTGTACAAACCGTTATCATGAACCACACACGTAAGCTACTGATTCCAAAACTCATGTTTATGGGTATGAGATGACAAATATGTTTGTTTATATGCGTCAACGCCACCAGGAATTCCGAAGGAAAGAAAGATCAAACGTGGAGGTAAACATACAGCAAAACTTTCGTGCATTCTCTCTGATGTCTTTTTTTTATCTCCGCGAAACAGCGCCTTGATTTGCCCTTTCATCGTTTTGCACAGCGAAGCCCCTTCTGCCACACTGCATAACAACGCCTTAGTTCTGTGCAGCTAAATATCTGAAAGATCGCAGTAAGCTTCCCAGAACCGAAGCCAAGAACGGTTTTTACTTATTGAAACCGCTATAGGGCCTACTCGACAGTCTGCAGACAGCGATATGCTGCTACTTATACTGACAGAATCGAGCAATACAGGTGCTAGAGTCGATGTACAACAAAATCACAGGTGACATACTCATTTCCGCCGCATTACGCCTATACTTTGATCACCGATAAGGGTACATATTAATGAGTGCACAAAAATAATTGGTCGGCTATACAACCATAGTGAAGAGGGGGTAATCTAACCAAACTCCATCCAACCATCATATCATTCTGGCAGCCAGTAGCGGAAAATCGCGAAATTAAAATCCCGGCAGTAAGTCAAAATCGAAACTTAACACTAGGCCTAAACAGGTAAAAAAGGTAAAGGTCATACACTTGATATAGCGCCCCTTAGTGGAGAAACCTCACTGCAGAAGCGCTCAGGTATGGCACGCGTTGTCGAGGGATTTCACAGTTTTTCCTGCACACCCACGCATTTATTCACGAATGTAGTGAACCATACCTGCCTTTGTTTTCCCAGCCGAAGCTGGTCCTCATTTACCGATCCCAGAGGGATGGAAGGCTGAGTTGACCTATGCACCACCACGGTGAGTAAACAGTCTGCCCAAAACTGCTACGTGACAGCTATCACCGTTGTTAACTGCTCAAGCCGTCACGCCTCACTGGGCAACTGGAGCACATGAGAGCGTCGAACTCACGATCTCTCGGGCCGCAGGCGGCGACGCTAACCACTTAGCCACCGAGTCACTAACACTAATCCTAACCCGAAGTCATACTCGGGTACTCCTTACTGCAGTCTTTACGCTACGGCTGACGGAATAAGCGAAAACTGCGTCAGTCCAGCGCCATTAAGCCCACACAAACGTAAACGATGTCACGTGACAGAATTGCAGGCCAATCACTTAGCCCAAGAACACCAAGGCAGTCGTGACTGCCGGGATAATATCCACAATAGCTATTTTCTTTGATGCGTGGCCGATTGTTTGCCTGAACGTAAACGTGTTTATATAGGCAGTCGACGAGCGTCTGAAGCCTTGTCTATCAGTCACACAATATACACAATGCCGGCTGTGACCTTTGACCCCGTCCGGCGCACACTCCGCCTCATGAATAATGCATTAGACTTAGTCTGTCCAGGCCCGTGACCAAGATATATGACGTCACACCGGAGTTTACTCCATTAGCGATCGATTAGATGCCGTGATCAATACCAGGAAGGATCGACTAGTGATGGGTCGATATTTCGTATACCGACAACGATACGGTTCGAACATTTTGATAGATCTGTAAACGAGAAACGTACGTGCCAAAATATTACTGAAAAATCTTTTAAAAGTCGCTTTGAGATATGAATAACGATTACCGGAATTACGTGTATATGAAACTTAATTCGCCAAACATGTCGGTAGTACAGCACATAGCACAACAACACAGCTAATACAAACCAAAAAGAAGCAAAATACACACAAAGCTATATATACAGTGGGCAATATAATGCCTTAACCATACTCAGTACAATTTGACCGCAAACATATCGCACTAATTATTGTAGCATTTCGAATGTTGTCCGCCACAGTCGGAAGTTTGTAGAGTAGTTTTGGCAGTGTCAGTGAGTGAGTAGAAGCCTAACGTCCCACTCGACACACTATAGGTCATTTCGGAGACGGTTTTTACAGGCCAGATGACCCTATCAACAGTGTCAGGGCACTGAAGGAAGCCAGTTAGTCGTCGCGATCAGGCTTCAATCCCACCATGACCACTCCACCATGGCAGTGTCAATGCTACTCACAAAGGCTGATACCACATATCCAATTTGACCCTTCTTTTGTCGAACACCTCTGTTTTCTGCTTTAAAGCTGGCCTAACTATCGAATCAAAATATTGTACATATATCGTATCGATTTTGAAAACTTGACACTGACCCAACTTCGATGTCGACTGGATAGTTGGCCTACCATTTTTCAGACAAACTAGAAATAATATATTGTCATTCAACATTTGTCTAAAATTCCGGCTGGAGATCAATCGAAAAAATCGTAAAATTTTATTTTTATTACAATTTTATAACATAATATGAAATCGAACAATAAAGCGTTTTAGCGTCCGTGTTCTAAGCTTCGCAACTCTAGTCGCATCAGTCACTTTTTACTTCAAAATTTTAAAATCAAAAGAACTGTGTCGCGCTGGCATTTTCAAAAATTGTAGATCGCCGACTTTGCTTTTGGAATTTTAAACACTCTGAATTTTGATGTAAAGGAAAGTAAACGAGGCCAAAGTAATTTGGCAAAGGCTTCACCGAATGACCCATGCACAGTGAAGCCGAGTTGAGCCGCGTGACAGACAGACACCGCGATCATCGGTAACAATAGTCTGCACCTCATGCATTCGATGCAGCCTAGAAATCTAAGGCCTTTCCTTTGGGCGGTCTGAATATTGTCAAAAACAAAAGTAAAGCTAAATTTTTAAGCAAACTGAAATACTGTGAAAATATATTATGTAAATTGTTTTTGAAAAACATACAAGAGGAATTATCGATATTACAGTGTTCTTAGTTAACTTTTAGTTAAGTTTCTCTGTTTATTTGTTGCTGTTTTATTGTCTACCATTGATGGTAAAATGCCAAAAATAAACTTTATAAGTCTATAGGTCAAGGATTTCGAAAGTTATTGTGTTGTATACATACATACATTTTTAATATATAAATGACAAAGGGCCGTAGCCGCTTGTATGCCACAAAACACTCATTTCACTAGAAAATGTAGACAAGGCAGTACTTGACGAAAATGTCACATTGAACGTGTCAGCTGCGCCAAGGTCCTAGGCATTACACTCAATGATCGATTGAGTGCAACGGATCATGTAAACAACTTGCTGACGTCGTGCAGCAGTTTACTGTAC
>Ga0126335_1001217_pt1 | contig 14142 bp, 8 predicted proteins | sample OlaspJWI45metaG_FD_108409 | JGI IMG/M metagenome (GOLD analysis project Ga0126335, IMG submission 108409) | Marine gutless worms symbiont microbial communities from Oahu, Hawaii - Olavius sp. 1 OAHU.JWI-45 metaG | ecosystem: Host-associated > Annelida > Digestive system > Unclassified | place... | reverse complement strand
TTGGAGACAGTCCCCTACCGATCTTATGAGTGGTCACACAGACAGACATACACACAAAGCGCCTTATATACAGAGTGGGCCATAAAAAATGACCCCTCAGAATATGCTGTTTATACTGTATCTGCATGTGTTCATCTGCACAGACAATACATCATTTTAATCGTCATTTCTTTTCTACGCAAGATGAAACCAAATGCTGATAAGGGTGTTGAAATTTTATGCAAAAAATATTATGATATAATCAAAGGACCCCAAAAGCATTTCGGCACAGTGGCAAAATGCATTAGTGATGACGTGTTTGTGTCCATGACAGCTTCTTGCAGCAGTCAGAGCTGAGAGATGTCGCTGTCAGGTTTATCATTTCTCTTGGACTTCTACGAGACCCTGTGTTGCATTTTTGACTGCATATTAGCTCAGTTACATTCTAGTAATTCTGTTCTGATCTGGCAGTTTGTGGTCATTCCGCACCAGTCTTCCATTCAAACGAGTTCGTCTTTTCAATCTTTTCAACTTGCACAGATCTTCATCAGAAGTGACAGCCCACTTTTTGATTGAAGACTTTTTATAAATACGTTTTGTACTGTATCCCTAACTTTGACAAACATATTTAATGAAACATTTTTCTCTGCACGTGAACAGCATGTTTGTCAACGTATTGGTGAAAAAAATCAACAAAATGAATTTTTTAAAATCCCAGGTTTAAGTTGAAGTCAATTTTCACTGAAAATACCACCAGCAGACAAAGCTAGTGCCATGAAAGTTTCATGGAAGATCACAACACAACACTTATCTTCTGAAAGGTAACACCAAGCCAAATTAGGGGCCTAATGTCAAGGTGATGTAATGCAATGCTGCAACTGCATTGTGTTTTCTGTAGAGTTGGGTCGTTTTCATTTATCCAATACATTGCATAAATCTTTTTTAGATCTGCTCAAAAGTCATGTGGATTTGTCAGAAATGATTTAAGCTTTGGGATGCACATTGAATTTTACTTCTCAGTTAATGTTAAAATATGATAATTGGCTTAATACAGGGTTTTTTTTGGCCCAATTTACTGAGGTATGGTGTGAAATTAATGTGGGTGTTTTTATTGAAACACAGTGTATATTCTGGTGTTGATCTGATTATTGCAGTTTGCAAATGTAAATGTTGTGCCATACACGGGAATTTGGACAAAGCTGATCCAGGTTTCTGCGCCTGAGGCTGCAGAATGCAGCTCCCTGTATTGAACTGCTGTCACTTTCTACGAGGCCCGTAGTTACTTTCGTGGTTTCTGGCCAGTACCAAGATATACTGCTTGCTGCCTTGAATTGTTGCATGAAAGTGGAATAACCGGTAGTTGCATTTCGTCATTTCATTTCTCTATGCTGAAATGTAGGTTAACTCTAGGTATGTAGGGCAGTTCAACTGCAGCAGACGATGGTATTGCTGATGTTGTGGCAGTTGTTATTGTTTCTATCTTCCTGTGAATTGTCATGCTCTGTCATTCTGTTGTGATGTCAGAATGCCGACTACATGACGGCTCAGGTATTTGATTTGACGGACAAGCTGGAGCAGTCTGAGGCTCACCTGGGCCGCAGTGGCTTTGTGATGGGAATCGATGCCGCTGAGACTTCTGAAGACCGACTCACAAAGGCTACTAAAGACAGGTATGTACACACATCTCTGTTTATGCTTTATAATGTATCTTCATATGTTGTGAGTGAGTGAGTAAGAATGTACATTTATACATGGCAGACCGGCAAGTCACCAAGCACCGCAGCCTCAGTTAATCAAATGTTCCTTCAACAAATGCTTGAAATGTGACGGGTCATCAGTCGAATGCAGAGACGCTGGTAACATGTTCCACAGATGAGGACCAGCAACTGCAGCTGTCCCCCAGCTGTGTTTTGGTATACAGCATTGATAATAGGCACACTTTGGCATTTTGTGGCATTTCAGTTTTGGGATTTGGGGAGAATAACTCATTCTTTTTCATCCATAGTGATTAAACTTATAAAGAATGGGCATAGGCCATGCTTAGGATTGTTTTGGGGATTAAACGGTCAAAAGCAACGTCTCAGCCAAACAGGCATAGACTGCATGGATTTGCAGTGTACTTTGACTTGTTCTTTTTATCTCAGACACTGTGGTGTGGGGGCTTATTGTAAGTGCCGTAAAAATTTGATCATAATACGCACACTTGTATAATACGCACCCATTCTACACAACGTCACTAGACACATTCAAGCTGCGGCTTGATGAACATCATCCGGCGCTGCTGCAGTGTTTCACGAGTCCAGCGCTGTAATACAAGACTCGGGACTTATTTACTTACTTACTTAGGGACAACTTTTTTGCTTGGTCAATTTCGGTGTTACGTAGATCTGTTATGGTGAGCCGGCACGTTGTTTGTTTATGGAAAAATACTATAAGAATGTGTAATGAAAAGCGTATATTTGGTACCCTAGTGATTGTTTGGTGAGAATAACCATTTATATATGGCTAAATATAGATATATTACGCATCGAAACTGTTTTGCATTATCAAGGTTTATTTAGTTTGCATGTATAATATGCACCCCGACTAGCGGGTCCCTACTTTTGGTAGAAATTGTGCATATTGTAATCAAATTTTTGCGGTAAGTATTGTTGAGATTGCATTTGTTGCTCTAAGGATGGTGTGATTGCAGTATCTTGTAACTATTTAAATGATGTTCTGTGTTTCATTGTTAATGGGTTTGTTCTGTGTGTGATTATAGTTGTAAAAACACAATGGAGTCGATCCATGGCCTGATGTCACAAGTTATTAAAGATCGGCTATTTAATCAGATCGGTGCTCAGCCGAAGCCTGCATCTTAAGTACTGACTGTGTTTATAGTTTCGTACTGATGCTGTGTTGTATAATGTATATAATGAAAAGTGAGGACGCTTACTGTGTACCATTAAGGATGCCACGAGTACTCGTAGTAGTTTTTTTTTACTACTCGAAACTACTCGAGTACTTGACATAGAATATTATTTAATATTTTTTTATTTGATTCCTTAATTTTAAGAAAAAACTAATCAGTAATAATAGAATGAACTTAAAGGTATAAAAGAGTAAAGTTAAAACCAGACAATATACATCAAAACATCGAGAAAAAGTCATATTGTATAAATACAGTAATAACAGATATAGGACTGTGTTTGTTTTTTTCTTGATACTCGATCGAGTACTCGAGTAGCTAACTAAATAGCAGCAGTAACATAGAGTGATGTCAACGTTTGGTACGACATGAATGTGAATTTGTTACTGTAACATTTGACGTTGCTTATTTTGCACAGCTTGACACAGGGAAAGACTGAAAAGTAGCAACTAATTTTAAGAAGTGGAAGTGACTGTCAGGCAGTTACAGGCTGTGGATTGGTTAGACTAGCCTTCACCATAAGCCTGATGCCTTTATATTTTCGTTACTGCTATACTGGCTTCAGTTAAGAGTATTTACAGTAAATTACATTACAACCGTAGTTTTTTTGTAATGCCTACTTCGTCTTTTTTTTGCAAGACTGAAGTTTCTGAAGTGATTTTAAGATGGCTTTAGCTAAATGAAATATGTTTACTTATGCTGATTGTATTTGTTTCCTGTGAGTTATGTTGATGCTCATTAAGGAATTTATTAAGTACAGGGCATGGGTTATAAAACTTCTTTGTACTTTATTCCACGCATTGTAATAAATGAAAGATCCAAAGAGCCACTTGCTAGCGAAATTGGTGATTATTCAGCATCCAGCGTGGTCTACATTTTTGCAGGCGTTTATCTATTTGTCATACAATAGCTTTCAAGATCCTTGGCATAGAAAGTTCATTTGTGGTGCACGGATACCTATATAAACCTTGAGTTTGGATATTGAGGTCATGGTCTCAGCAGTAAAAAATATGCCAGTAGTCAACCTTTGAATAAAAGGCAATTTTGTTATTATAATATATAATCGGCATAACTGATTTATTATCGAAACAATAATAAGTAAGTCGAACTTGCTGAAAATTGAAGCTGTCTCCTATACTAACACTATTGCCTACCGTAATTTGGCTACGGTGTACCCTCGGCGTTGTTTTCTCTTTGTTGTGCTTCTTTTATTGCTCAGCAGCGGTACAGCTCTGCTGGCTGTTGTTAATTTTTAGCTTGTTGATTACTGTGAAATAATTTAGATTAATCGCTTAAGTATTGTAATATCGATTCATTTATTTCAAGTAATTAATCGTTGCAACACCATACTAGCTACCAGCTTTTTCCAGGAAATATTTTGCGAGAAATCTAGTTAGTTATTCTATGGATATTGTATAAACAAGTAGATGTCGTAAAATATATGTTGAATGTTAGAATTTACAATCGAACTGTCTTTTCGCGAATATTCATTCGTCGTCATTATTGTTATTATTTAAATTCATTGTTTACTTTGGCAAAATAGACTGACTTGGTGAAGTAATAGAGTAATTTCACGATGTCGGACTACGATCATGTCCAGAAGGGGTCTCTGAAGCTCAAGAAGTCTGCTTTGTCAGCCGAACCGTCTGTTAAAAAGTAGGACATATATTTTAACGTAGTGTCTGTGTACAGTGTACACGACGACAATAAGTACACGGCAACCAATAAGAGAACGCTACACGCTGTTCACCAATCATCGAGTAGCTCGTGTTTTCAGTCTGAAGTGCGCCATTTAGGCATTTTGCAGATAGTGGTTAATAGAACTATGTATTGACAATAGCAGCTAAAATGAAATGGCTAAAACATTACCAGGTATAAGTAAACTCTAAATGAAGAAGGAGCAACAGCGATAAACTAAAACAGCAGGCTAAAATGAAAGGCCTATTGCTTGCCAATACTATTGATCGACTCCGTCATTACCTAGCAATGAACCGCATTAGCCCAAATGGCGACTGCATGATTAGCTGGTGGTTGCTTGCCAACCCTGACTCTCAACAAACTGTGGACGATGACGACAGTGATGGACGGTGACATTTACAATTTCCGTTTTGTGTTGTATAAATTGGTTTTGGTCATTTTTTGGCTTCCTATTTTTGATGCAAAATTGTTGGTACATTCACACAACACAACATGCATATAACAACTACTGGAATTATCACAAAGCAAAAATTAGAAAATCACAATAACACTGCTAGAAAATTGATACTGATATGAATTTCAGATAGGCTAAATAGATTTCATGGTCATATCCACCCAGCGTTGTAAATAGACTTTCAACTCAGAAGCATTGTGATGTTGCTAGCGGCTAAACTTGTCCGTAATCGCATGATGTGTACATAGACAATCAGCGACTTTATGTACATGATATCGTATACATTAGCGATTGCCAATTATACATACATGTCATGCACATGGCGTCTGTCATAGTTTAACTGTCGTGTTATATTTTTATGCTACTTCTGTTAGCTGTGTTATATTGTTGCCTGTAAAAATTGCTTTAATGCATGATGATGAATGGATGCTGCACTGTCATGATCTAAGACAGTTTGACTGTGAGTATTGTCAGCTTACATTGCCAAGACTGTGCAAACATGCTTCTTTCACATTCGACACCTGCAACAGATCCGTCGTCTACTTGGACATGATGTTGCTGCTAAACTAAAACTCCTCTTTGCATTTGTCGTCTCACAGCTCGATCACTGTAACCCCGTGCTCACAGGATTCCTGCAGTCAACGATTGCACCATTGTAGCATGTTTTAACTCTGCTGCTCATCTGGTGTTGGGTCTTCAGCCACGAGATCACATCACTGCAGCATTAATTGAGCTTCACTGGCTAACAGTTGTGGCACGAATTGAGTTCAGACTCTGCACGCTGGTGTATCAGTCAGTTACTGGTAATGCTACATCATATCAAAAGACATGCCTCAGCCAGTGTCTAGGCTTGATCGACAGACTCAACTTTGGTTCACTTATAAGGACAGTCTGGTTGTACCACGAACAAGACTGAAATTTGGCGAACATGCATTCAATGTCGCCGTTCTGCAGCTCAGCAACGAACTTCTTTCCAATGTCAGAAAGGCATCCACATTGGCGACATTTAAGAGACATCTCAAAATCTCATTTTCCAAACATTATGGCATGGTGTTAGAACAGTAAAAACCTGTTTTTATAATCTCCAGTTTTATCTTGTTAGTTTTAATTTTTTTTTTTATCCACAGTACTGTATTGTATTTATTTCGCTCACTATGTTTTACTTGTATTATCCCTAGGCTATTTTATTTTAGTTTTCTCACTCATTATTATCTTGTAAAGGACTGGTTGGCATATGGCCAGAGGTCTTTTTGGTTAGTTTTACTTTTACTTTACTTTGTTGCATATTGGTTGAAAGAAAAAAGAAACACAGAAAATCTGAGGAGTTGAAGCATTTACAAGCAAAGGAAGTTGTCTCGGCTGGCGAGTCTGTTGAGCCGATAAGTAGCAAGGCGATTGCAGATAGCAGTAAGAAAACGAAAGCAGAGCTCGCCTTTCAGAAAGCAAAGGAAGAACGGGTATGTTTATACAGAGTATTAGTTATGTGGATTTTAGAGAATTCGGTACTTTCCTTTTTGAAAATCACATTTGTTAATACACTTTGGACTTCGTGGATTCACTAGAACTGAAGCTACTGACTGCTTTTGTGACCAAACAAACCGTAAACACTGCATTTGTACCGACATTATGTTTTAAGACTACAGATCAGATGCTGAGTTTGTTGCAGTCAAAATTTTATAACTTTTGCTTATGACTTTGTTCAGAAGTGTCCAAGTTTGCTGCTGAAAGAATCGATTGCAATACATATTTTCAGATAGCTGGTGCACGTTCAAATACTTTAGCTGGCCAGTGGTGTGCATGTAGCAGATTTATGTGCAAATTGTCTGTTGCTTAATTTAATGATTATGATGAAAATTGCAGAATTTTACTATTATACTACATTGTTATAATGTTGCATTTTGTATTTCATCAGTTTAATCTCACAGATGCTTTTGATAGTTGTTGCCATAAGTTGCTGTACTTGTAATGCCATACACAGTGTGTATGTAGCACTGAAGTGTACTTTTATGTGTGTGTGCACATGTTAACTTAATTAGATGGTGAATGAGATAACAACAAAAGTGTCAAAATCGCACAAGGAGCGAATTATGGTAATTTGCTGAACTGACTTTTATTATCATTATGCGGTAGTAGCTGTAATAGCCTACTGCAATGCTGGTACAATGTTTGTTGTTAAATACACAGCTGGTTGGCAGGTGCATGCAACTGGTTTTGGAAATGCAAAGTGTAGTCTTAACCATGGCATTGTAGACCACCCACTGTGCTGGCAGTCGGTTTGCTGTGATTAGCATTGTTAATGCATGGCTGCAGCAGTGCAGCTGAACCAATTACTGTAGCTAGCATACATTATTGGACATGTGTGCACATGACATGTGATGCAGTCTAGCTGAGTAGTTCAAAACTGGGGTTAAATTTCTTCCTTGGTCAAAATTTTTTTTTGAGGGGGGAACTTCATTCCAGTGGTAAAATTGAAAATTCCTACTGGACAGTGAACACCTGACAAATGCGGTACCAGCAAGAAACTGGTAAACTGTACTTTTCTACACTATTAATATGCTCTGTAATACCATGCCGGCTTTTGCAAGAAATAGATGCATGTTTGTGATCTCCAGATTTTGGCATGCTATTGCAATTTTGTCTATCCGCCCATCACTAGTGTTCCACACCTAAATGGTTCAAGATATTGAGATATATGATTTACACCACACAGTATGTCGATGCTTGAGGATTGTTGTGGTAATGATTTTGACGTTATGGTGCCCCAGTCTAAGGCCAGTAGTGGGGCGTTTTCGAACCAAAGCTGAATTAATTCAGGCAAGGGTACCATAACGTCTCTCTTTTGATTTATGGTTGGGTACCATAACGTCGCACTACCGGGTACAGATATCTACATTTCGTAGCCTCTTTACAGCAAACACAACATATGAACGGTGAACTGACCCAGTGCAAGTAAGAAGTCGTTTCTGAGCCTGGTGGCTTACTGGGTGGCACTGCTCTACATTTTAGTAGCCCTTGTCTAGACACCAGTTTACGTTGCACGACCGTAGGTATGGGTCTAGTGGATGTTCTGGGCAGCTTATAGGTCCAGCAGATTTGGTTTTTGTCACACTGGGACCTTTACGCTGTTCTTAGCCTAGAGGCGGTTGCCTACACTCATATTGTAACATGATGGAGTGGTTCTGGTTAGATTTAAGCTCTTCTCAGGCCGACTGGCTTTCTTCAGTGTGCTTTGACGCTATTGATTGGGTCATCTGGCCTGTAAAAATTGTCCACAAAATGACCTATGGTGTCGAGTGGTACGTTAAGCCTCTACACATTTCACACTCTTCGCATCTATTAGGCCAGTACCAAATTTTACTGCTTGAGGACAGAGGTTAATAGGTGTAAATAACTTGTCCGAGGTTACTACACAGCTGGGAGTTGAGCATTGAGCACAAGCCCATTACCATGCCAATAGCACCACCGTTCTCCCTGACCCGATGAAAACCACAAACAAAAATATTCCCAATACAACTTGTGTGTACTACTGTTGTAGGAATTCAATGAATATCTCGACCAACTGTCCGAGCACTACGACATCCCTAAAGTCAGCTGGACAAAGTGAAGATGGTTGGATGCTGTCGTTTTATGACAAAATGCTGTCGTCGTTTGTGTATTACTACTGCTATGCTGTTGACTGAGACATTTGAGGACAGTGGGAGGGCGAATGTCGACGTAGTCAACAGTGTTGTTCTGATTGTGTTTTGGATGATTATATGATTAATTTGTTTACCAGTACATATGTCTGTTGTATTTAAACCATGATTAATTTTACAGAACCATTTTGTAGTTAGACTGCACATAAGAAAATTCCATTCCTGCACTGCAGTTCAGCCTTTTAAGCCATCACTGCACCCAGATAGGTGTGAACAGATGCCTTCATAATAGTAGCATGTGTGTGGTAGGATGTGGTCATTATGCTGAAATTTGCCAGTTTTCTTACTCCTTACTGCTGTAGATAAAATCAGCTAATCCAGAAGTCTTCAAGTGTAATCTGTTTATGTGTGGTGTGTGCATAGATGTGTTTGGTTATAACCAAGATATATTTATATGTATAAAGTCTGTAATCTTGATGGTGTCTTGTATATTATGTAACAGCATCAGCGCCATCACAAACCTTGGGATCATTAATGCCAGTTAGTTAGTTAGTGTTTGATGATGCATTCTTAAGTCGACTATGTTTTCGTTTCTGTCCATAACAGAGTAGACCATGTCTTGTTTAGCTTGACGCAAGTCACCGGTGTTGTTCTTGTTTCACTTGCCGTTTTGCCAGCCGATCTGGGCTCTGCTTTGATCTCGCTTCTCCATCTGTTCTGAACTGATGCATTCTTTGGGACAGACTGAGACCTTTTATATAGTGTGACACTGATGTACTGACAATGTTCCTGATTTGTTTTTCGTTTCTCTACACCTTCATCCTCATACAGTCCTTCACCCAGTCAGCATCATTTTTATCTGGCATTTTGAAACCGTCTTTAACCTTTTTAGTCTCAGCTCTTCTATGAACTCTGCATTGTTCTCTGTCTTCTGTTGTAAAGCCACAGGAGAACATGTCTTGCACAAAATATACTGAGTTTATTTTGCTGCCAAATGAGCAAACATGTATAATTATTACTCACATAAAGAAAAAAAGAATTCTACAGTTACAGCACATAAGTTATACAAATAGACAACATTCAGTAGTGATGCATAGAATATGTAAACAGACATAAATAATGAGAACATCAGATCAAATAATGCCGTATTTGTACAATTTTGACAATTTACAAATCTTATGATGCAGTCACCTGTGCTGATACAACCAAACTCACAAACAGTAAGGATAAAAAAACAAACAACAGACAACCAAAGTCAACGTGAAACACAGAAATATATATATAACCTAAACCAACGGCTCTAGTTCATATGTAAGAACTAGTACACTTAAGTGTGTTTACGATAGTGCAGTTCTGATAGTCTTCCTTGTCCACCAGTATGCAGACACTGAAGGGGAGAAGAACAGCAGAATGGTTCGAAGAAATGGCAGCAAAGGCACTTGCAAAGTGCAAATTTGTTTCATTGAGGTACTGTGACTATTGGCTATTTTGCAGTGCACCCAAAAGCTGGCTTCCACAGTAACAATGATACAGCTGCCAAAGACTGAAACACCTACTGGCAAAAAGTTGAGCCCATACGACACCCATTTTTAGTGGCAAAGAAAGGCACTACATCATTCCGTGGAAGGGAGAGAGGAAGCTAAGTAGAAAAGGAGACTATATTGCTGTTTGTAATTCTGCATCCACAGATAGTGGCGGTCTTGGATTAGTGGCAGAACTAGGCTGTAGACATAATTGTTGCTAGTGATGAACGCAGTATTCTAGCGTGACACATCACACCGGAAGAACTGTCAGGTGGCTGACACATCACCTTGTAGCGTCGTTCTATGACGTCATACAGCACGAAGTCGGCACTTCCGGTCACGCATGCGCAGTACACACGTCCGGCGTGCGGCACCGAGCCCAGTACCTCACCCACAAAGTTGGGTCGACGAGGTGAATTGTTTTGAGGACGATTGGTGAAGTTCCAGTCTAAAGCGACAAAGTCGTAGACGGCACGTTCTGCTCCAAGTTCGTCGAGCAGCCGTACTGAACCAGGAGTTGCTACATAACTGTGAAAGTTGACGGTACTGGCATCGTCCGTGTTGCCGGCAGATAGCAGGTCGGCCACGTCGATGTCGGAGCGCTGTAGCGCGTTCCACGTACCACGCGTGACGTCGAGAGCGAAGAGCGTGACGCCACGCGACGCATATCGTGTAGGTCCGACGCCAAACAAGTAGACCCTGAGCGCACAGAGCTGACTGTCGCCGCCGACGAGCATCGGTAGAACGTACAGCGTTGTGTTACGAATTGTCGGGAAACCGTCGCTACATATCACCGTCCACTGGTCAGTTGAGATGTAGTAACGCTCCACAACGCCTGACAGGTCGACCGCGTAGATGCCGTCGACGCTGACGACCAGTCGACAGCGGGACTGAACAGCGACCGGAGACGATAACCGCTGCCACTGACGGCCGCCGGTCGACAGCTCCAGCTTACAAAAGCGCTTGATGACGACCGGCGTGTGGACGTAGCTTTCGGCGTCGGCGTGCACTGAGCAGAGGGCATACAGGCACGACCCGACAGTCACGAGGCATTCCAGACCACCCAGCCAGTCACCAGACGCGCCTCCTGTTCGGCTGTCGGCGTCCTGCGTCACCGGACTTCGTAGTCTTATCCACTCGTCATCCTGGATGATGTAAACAAGCAGTCTGGCAGTCAGATCGCCCATCCCATGGGTCCGTGGAACACGTTTTCCACAGATGATGACGTCCACGGCACCGTCAACGCTCTGCCGTTCCACGCGCTCCCTCAGGGCTGCCAGTACCTCCGGTCTTCGATTTTCCAACCACCCGACTAATTGGACGTTCGTCAGCACACTCTCGCGCACGAAAGCCGTGTTCACGTACTCAAAGCGGACCTGTTCGAACAGATCTAACACCGCAGCGTCGTGCGGTCGCTTACCCGCCAACCGGCAGACGGCGCCATATATTTCAGCTTCCGGTACAGATCCGATGTTGGGGTCAGCAAAAAGCTGTGAGACTACGGCCGTTGGTATGTCGTCGACGTCGGCAAAGACGGCGAATATGGCCCGGAGATGTCGGGAAACGGCGTCGTGAACGCGGATGACCAGTGACTCTGATTCAACGGACAGGTGGAACGTGTCGAGTAGGTGAAGAAACGACAGGCAAACTGTTGGGTCGTCCAGTTGCACTGAGTTCATGTAGTCGACGCATAGCGACATCAGCTCGCGCATGCGTAGAAAGTCTGCGAGCCGTAGTACTTCCAGTAAGTTGACTAACGTCAGTGATATTCTGCCGGTGTACATAAACTCCATTACCTACATCGACATCGTCATGACATAATAGCTGTAAGTGAAATAACCGTCTTTGTATGACAGTGGTGCCACAGTTACCCCACAGGCATGGACCAATAATCTGTCGAGTGCACGCAACGTTAAACCATACTGCCAGGGCGTCTATCCCCCCTACAGGGTGTACGCAGCCCCCCTTCCCTTTCTTCCCCTACCCTCTCCCTTCCCCTTTCACAGAGGCGTCATTTCACATTAACGTTAAGGTGCAAAGCCCTTCTCTCCCCTTTCCCCTTCTCCATTCACTTCCCTCTCCTTTTCCCTTCCCCTCTCTTTTCTCCCTTTCCCCCACATTAGTTTCCCTCTTACCCCGCCACGAAGCGGCTCCCCTAAATCCAGCTAGGGGGTCTGGGGAGTCCTGTAAGCTCCTGTCAAACGAATTTGGTGCATTTCGCGCAGAATTTAGCACATTCTGTAGACTACATTTTGCTTCACTTTGACGAGGATATGTTGCAATCCAATAACTGTCAACAACAGTGCCAGCGATTATATACACAAGCACAAGTCTCATACGCAAAATGCGAACACTTGCACAAATGTCCAGATGTAGAAATAGGATATACATTATACAAAAATGCAGCAGTCAAAAAGTACTGCTCGAGGAATTACCACCGTATTGGCTCTTGAGATGCAGCAAGAACATGGTCAAACAATAGCATTTAGCCGCTACGTGCTATTGTTTCACTGCTGCATCTCAAGACATCTCATCAGTCGTGGAACGTCATATCATCAACCAGCCGGGCCTGGATTTATCAAGGGGGTAAGAGGGCTGCAGTCCAAGGCTCCTAAAGCTCAGAGGAGCCCCTAAGCGATAATGAACAAGAGGCCAAAGACATATAAACAAGCCTATAAATGTTAAAGAAATGTAAATCGCATGAAAATACTCCAGTTTTAAGTCTAATAACCGATTTATTCCATTTTTATATGGGCGTATTGTAGTTGGTGCATTTCTTTTATAGTAAAATTGTGCACTTTGTGTACCTGTTCACAGTGTGCATTTTGTGTGATCACTGCTCATATGGTGTTTTGAGTTTTGCAGGTTTTGTGCTCATTTTCGAATACCGCAACGATGTTTCAAGTCTGCTCATTGCCGATTAAAAGTCGGCTACATTGCAGGTGCTCGCGTACGAACACGTTGGCTCGCGTAGGCCTACTTCGCGGCACAGCTCAAACCGTCACGGTCCGACGCATCAGGCACGCTCCGCCCCACGCGCTGCTAAACACACCCACCGCCACCGCACCTCTCCCCCGTGGAACGAAGTTACATTACATTACATAGCAATTTTTAAGGTGACCTAAAGTAAAAAGTAACTGCTAGGACCACCATGGCGAAAACAGTCTGAAACTACAGTATAATGTCCGGGTATGATTGCCGAAATAGTTGTCAGTTTTCTTCGAAACGCAGGTAGTGATTGTGCCGTAGTAATATCGTCCGGAAGACTGTTCCAGAGTATCGGACCAGCTGAAGCAAACGAGCGTTCCCCGACACGCCGACAGTAACTAGGCGTGATGGGCGGACAACGAGGTGGCTGGAAGTAGACGCAACGCGTCACAGCATGTCCGAGAGGTGCAGTGCTGTGAAGAGCTCGGTACACAATAACCGCCAGTTTGAACTTGATTCCCTCGGCAGCTCGTAACCAATGAAAACTAGCAAGAGCGTCTGTAATGTGAGCCGACTGACGAAGACCAGCGACTGACCGCGCTGAGGCGTTGAGCACAGACTGTAGACGGTTAAGGAGGTAAGCAGGAAGACCAAACAGTGTGGCATTACCATAATCCAGCCTCGTCAGCACACAAGGTGTCTATTTAGACTTCAAAAACGTGGGACGATTTCAGCCGCGTGACAGACTGACAGACACCGCGAACATCGGTAACAATAGTCAACATCTCATGTATTCGATGCAGCCCAAAAGTTTACAGCTCCATTTAATTCAACCTATGTACCTGTATACCAAAAATTGGGAGGACAAAAACTTATGCGAGAGAATCGAGCAGAAATTTTTGGCTACTATGGCTTCAACTGGCCCACCATGGCCTTTGGGGAGACTGTTTGCTCTAACATTTCGTCCATTTTTGTGGGGGCAGGTGCCCCCCCCCCCCCCCCCCCCCCAAAAAAACC
>Ga0126335_1001216_pt1 | contig 14143 bp, 9 predicted proteins | sample OlaspJWI45metaG_FD_108409 | JGI IMG/M metagenome (GOLD analysis project Ga0126335, IMG submission 108409) | Marine gutless worms symbiont microbial communities from Oahu, Hawaii - Olavius sp. 1 OAHU.JWI-45 metaG | ecosystem: Host-associated > Annelida > Digestive system > Unclassified | place... | reverse complement strand
TGCCTGCTTTCGACGGCATTTAAAGACAGTTCTGTTTACACAACAGCGTCGGCTCCATAGTGTTTAGCGCGTGAGAGATTTTTTTATGACGACACGCTCTATAAATTTACATTACATTACATTCTATGACAATAGCCTATAATGTAGTTTGTAAAAAAATACAGAACTTAGGCTTACTAATTACACGTCGGCATCACTCGATAAGTTTTTACATTATACGTTCTGAAAACTACAAGAATCGGCTTCGAGTATTATTTTACTGTGATATGTCTTAAGACCATGATGCCGTCCGGGACAGGGCACTCGCGCAAACTGGTTAAGACCAGGCGCACTATAGGGATATTACCAAGTATTTTTTCAAATAGTCATCAACAGATGGAATTTGCTGGATGTAATGTAATGAGTAGAGGCTTAACGTCCCACTTGACACTTTATAGGTCATTTCGGGGACGATTTTTACAGGTCAGATGACCCAACCAACAGTGTAAAAGCACTGAAGGAAGCCAGATGACCACTGAGATAGGCTTCAATCCCACCAGAATCACTCCACTGTGTTACAATATCAACTGTAGGCAACCGCCTCTAGACTAATCACAGCGTAAGGGTCCCAGTTTGACAAAAACCCAATCTGCTGGACCTATAAGCTGCCTAGATCGTAGAACAACAAGAGTATTGCACTGTACTATAGTAACTAGAGCAGCTATGTTAATGTTCCCTCTTTTACTCCAGTCCATCATTAGTAGCCTAATCAGATGAGGCCACGGAGGTTGAGGGGTGGGGAATTTGCTTGACCAGCGGAAGGTTGATGCTCCCCGCATCAGTGCATTCAAGTCTACAATAGTATATATCAGGGACAACCGGATGGGCTTTTTCATGGACTAGTCCGCTGAGCCCTAGGCCTTACTGCTTGGATGATCAGCCAGTGAGGATGCACAAAGTAAATAACTAGAGATGCAAATTTTCGTGAAATTTCCTCATCGTAAAAAGTTCACGATGACAATTCGGTCAACTAGCATTTGTCGAACAGCAGCACCACGAGCACTTTCGTATGCCGTAATGTTAATAACGACTTGGTCCCCGTGTGGGTTCCGGGGCTTAGAATAGACCCACTCCGTCTCCTGGCCGGATGTCGTAAGAGGCGACTAAACCAGGCACCCCTCAACCTCCGTGGCCTCATCTCATTACTGATGATGGACTTGAGTGAAAGAGGGAACGTTCGAAAGAGGGCCCTCGTGGGAACCCTTCCGCAAGAACTCAGCTCTTTGCAGCTGACAGGCGAACCAGTTGTGGTTCAAAGAAAGAAGAAACCCTCAGGCGCCCGACGGAAACTCCAGAGGAAACAAGAAAAAGCGAATGCTGCCCCACAGGCCGACGCAGAACCGGGAGCTCGAGGCGCCCACAGTGGCGAATCGTGCACTGGGACTGATGTTGATACTTGGGGGTAACAGTTGCACAAAAAGACCGCTGTCACCTGGTGGGACACCTCAAAGTGCCCAAAGCCAGGTGAAGCGTACTAAGCAGAAACAGAAAGAAACACCGTATAATAGTTAGAGATATCCTGAGCTTTTTAATATCCTCACGGAGGTTTTCATAGTACCCTGGTAAGAAATACCAAAGGGTTTACTGGGGGATGGACTATGGGCCCATCTGCGGCCTGGTTCTACGAGAAACAACTTCGCCCCACCGAAATTGGAAAATGGAAACAACGACTTGGGACCCAAGGTCAAGGACTCGAGATGTCAAGGTCAGTGGTAAAAAGAAAACCAAAGCTAACAATGATCCTGTAATCACGTGGCAAACATCGATGACTCCGAAACTTTGTCCGACATTTTCTACGTCGGTAAAGCTCTGTGTCTTGTCTACATATCATCAACTACACAAACATTCAGTGGCTTCAGGAGTGAAGGCCTAGGACTCACATCATTGTTTGTATGCTGAAGCAGCATAAAATCACATGCACCAGTAAACCATCATGGAGAAGTTCACGTGAAGACAAAAAGTATGTAACAAAGAGCGAAGACTCTTGTCTACCTTATAGACACAAAACTTTTCTCGTTTTATATGTTGTTGTTAGTGAAGTTAAACTGTTAATCTGTGACTGTACACTGTGTATCACTTTTTGCGTCGATCATCAGACAATTTCAAGTGCAGTATCACTGGTACCAGTTCACGTCTTGGAAATCGAACATTCGCTGCTGCCGGACCACGCCTTTGGAACAGTCTTCCTACACACGTCCGTCGACTTGATGCGTCCTTGGACACTTTTGGCCGCAAACTGAACACGTATTTAACTGTTCGAGGCACCAGCGCTTAGTGACTGTTGTTTTTAGGCGCTGTGTACACATTTTATTACTTACTTACTTACTCCAGTGTAGGTTTATAATCTCTCTAAGATGTAATTGTTGTCAGGTCGACAGAAGTCAGCGCGACCGTCTGTCGCACGGATTCTCTGCTGGCGAAACGATACGAACGACGTCAGTTCACTGTTTGTTCGTTGATTCGCTTTTTGTTGTGTTAATTGTAATTTATAGCTGCACACGCATGCAATGTCATGTACATATTGCTAGGTCTGATTAACTAATTTGATGTCAATTAAGTAGCAACATACAGTTAATTATAAACGATGCCATTTTCGGTTAAAAATGTTTGATTGATTCTAACGCGTCTAAATCTGGTTTTAATATTATTTGTTTGGAAAAATAATTTTATGTGGAAAAAATTATTTGTTGCAAATTTTATTATTGTTAATTTTTGTCAGTTTGTTACTTTTATGGAGGTCGTATCCATTTGCACCGAGTCACTGTCAGTGTGAATTTATATACAGCGCTAAATCTTCATAAACCGCTAATGAACTACCAACAATAACGTCTTCAGATGTTGTCTGAACCACAGATGTAATAATGTTTTTACGTTTTTTTATTCTTGTCACATTTTTCTACGTTTTAAAGTTTTTTATTTCCCTACTTTTTAAAAATAAAAAAACGTTGCAAATTCGCTTTCTGTGCAAGCTAAGAGTCAGCGACCATGTTTCGTGCGCAACGTTTCTTAGTAATAAATTGCTGAGATTGTACGAGATTCGCCTGTTTAGCACTGCAGTGTCGCTATATTCGCTGTATCAGCTTTCCTCTCCTTGATCCTCTTTCTCCTTGCCTTGTAAGCAAGACAGGGAGACAGCTGCAGCTCAACTTTCTCTGTGTCACTCTTGGGCCTATTATATTAGGCTTATAGGCATGTAAAATTTATCTGTTCGGCGGAAAATTACTGGTAACGTTTTTTATTCAACGTTTGCAAACGTTTTTCATTATTTTTGTCACATTTTTGCGTTTTTAACGTTTTTTATTTCGTGGGAACGTTTTTTTACATCTATAGTCTGAACGTGTCCTTATCAACGGACTTTTCTCTCACGTCGTCTGGCAGAGAGTTCCACGTCAACGGACAGGCAGCCACAGAAAAGAGAAACGACCTTGATCCCGGTAGCGTGGTACGTCGAGGAGTCGTCGGCTGGCGGCACGAAGACGTTGCCATGGTGCAGCGTCTGAAGCTGGAAGACAAAAGTCTATGATAGACTGTGGGGGCTTGACCGTGCATCCACCAAAACGTCATAACGCAGAGCCTGTACTAGACTTTCCGGTACGATACATCGATTTCTATTATCAGTAGGTGTGTATAGACCTACAACAACTTGCGCAACATTTACAGACGTACTGTGCGCGTGTTTAGGAAACGAAAGATCAGTCAGAATCCTCAGAGACGATGAACAACACAGAAGACCAGGATCACCATCACCACCATCAGCAGCAGGGGCATCCCGAGGATAACGTCCCACCTGGCTACTTCTGGCACACGGAGTGCGCAAACCGGACCTGTAAGCGTCCCAAGCCTAAGCCTCACCTTCAGTGTCCTTCCAATGTGACCTGTCAGCACTGTGGGATACTTGCCCACAATGAACCCGTCTGTCCCAAGGTAACGCACTAACGCTCTCCTTTTTTTCTTCTTCTTATTCTATTTTCTTCAAGACTCTGCTCTTGGGCAGATTCAGCAGGGGACGCGGAACATTAACATATAGCGAGGTGTGACGGTTTGACTGGATAACAGCTGCCATAGCCGTCACGTAACGGTCGTGGGCAGACTATTTACTCACCTTAGTGGTGCCTAGGCCAACTCAGCCTTCCATCCCTCTGGGGTCGGTGAATGAGAACCAGCTTCGGCTGAGAAGGCACATGCAGGTGTGGTTCATTACATTTGTGGATAAACGCGTGGGTGGCAGGAAAACGGTGTGATCCCTTGAGAACGCGTGCCATGCCTAAGCGCTTCTGTGATGAAGTTGGCTTATAAAAAACATTATATAAAGTGTCCACTACTTTACTGGAAAGGAAAATGCGGCACAGAATGAAGGAGGGGAAAATGCGAGACAACAATATACGACACGGCCGCATTTTTTAGACACACTTGGGGCCCAAGATGTGTCGGATAGAGGTTCAGATCCCCACAAGGCGAAGGGAAGGCGAAAGCGGATTCCATGTAGCCTCTGCCAAATTACTTTAGCCTCTTGTTTAAAAGACGTTTTAAGAGTATTATGTTTCATCGCGTTGCGTGTAGTGTACAAAATATTTCGGTGAAAATAACTGTGTAATGACTATAGAAGGAGCGGATGGCAGTCAACTCGTTCCCAAGTCAAATCGTTAGGGTTTAGGTTAAGGTTAGGGTTCTGTTAGGGTTAAAATTACGGCAAGGGTTAGAATATAGATTGTGGTGGTTAGGTTTAGGTTTAGGGTTAGGGTTAAGGCCAAGGTTAGGTTAGCCTTGGAGACGAGTTGACTGTAAATCGAATGCGCCTTCTGTCTCATTGTGAGCGCACTATAGAGTGTATAGGCCTACTTTTTCACTGTCGCTCATTAAATTTCAGAAGTTACATGTAGGCCTACATGTACGAATAGTATGAACGGTATATATGCTTAAGTGACGTGTGTCGGTGTGTCTGTGTTTAGTGTGACCCTAGCATACCTGGCAGCGCACCTGTCCCGCCACTGAGCAGTTCTGTGATAATCTGCCCGATAAAGAAGTGAAATTTTAATTGCCCCTTACTCTACCTATACCTTTTTGGTGTCTTTGTGTACAGTGCGAGCCGCTGTCATTGATAGTGCATGCGTACGACCCTAGCATACCTGAGAGCCCACCGCCTCCGCCACCGCCTCCCGTTGCCAAACCACTTCACTGCATCACGCTGTGAGTCTCACCACCTACGTCAAACTTTACATTATTTGGGCGACTCGGTGGCTCAGCGGTTAGCGTCGCGGCTCACGGCCCAAGAGGTTGCGAGTTGGACGCTCATAGCTGTTGCGCTCCAGTTGTTCAGTGAGGCGTGGCGGTTTGAACAGCTAACAACTGTGATACCCGTCACGCAGCGGCCCTGGGCAGACTGTTTACTGACCGTGGTGGTATCTAGGCCAACTCAGCCTTTCAGTCCTCCGGGGTCGGTGAATGAAGACCAGCTTCGGCTGGGAAGGCAAAGGTAGGTACAGTTCATTACATTCGTGGATGAACTCGTGGGTGTGCAGGTAAAACTGTGAAATCCCTCGACAATGCGTGCCACACTTGAACGCTTCTGCAGTGAGGTTCATTCACTAAGGGGCGCTATATCGAGTGTTTGACCCGACCTTTACCTTTCAACCTTTACATCGACGTAATGATGCAAATTTCTAGAATTTCTATTCTGTCACTGTGATGCCAGTGGAAGAACGATTATAATAGAGTTTGCACCGCCAGCCAATAAGCGACGAGCCAGTGAGTGACATCAAGCCTACGGCAGTAAATTCTACTAGCAAAGTTCACTGTTTTAGTTTAATTTCGCAACAAGTAAAGTGTTGGCGGACGAACGGAAACACGAATTTTTGCCATGTTGGTTGGCGGCGTGGTGTAGTGGTTAACGGCGTTGCTCTGATCAACGAATTTAGTCAACATGGGGACCGGTTAGTAGTTGGATGCGTGACCATCTTCGGATGGGTAAACCATCTAGGTATGTAATCAGCCAACTAGGTCGACTCAGCCTTCCATCCCTCCCGGGTCGGTTAAATGAGGACCAGCTTAGGCTGGGAAGGCAAAGGCATGGTTCATACCGTTCGTGGGTGGCAAATAACAATGTGAGATTTCTTACAATGTGTGCCATACCTGTGCGCTTCTGTGTCCCTTATCTTTAATGCCATGTATTGTTGTTGTAAGACGTATAAAATTCATTTAAGTCTATATACGGTATGGTAAGTATGGTTCATTCCATTTGTGGATGAACTCGTCTGTGGCAGGTAAAACTGTGTGATCCCTTGGTAAAGCGTGCCATACCTGTGATGAGGTTGTGTCACAAAGAGGCGCTATAATTTACCCTTACCCTTCTTTTTTAGGCCGCGCGACATGCAGCAACAGGCGTCAGTCTATCACGATGCTGCGCGCGACTTCGCTGTGCAAACACGGCTGGGCGGATCAAGCTCCTGCTTCGGGCGCGGACTCTCGGGTGCCCAAGGAACATTGTAATAGACGGGTTGTCCCGATCCCCGACGGATTCGAACGACAACAGTCTGTTGCTTGACTGCGTGGTGACTATTGAACGTTTTGGGACCATCATTGTTTACCACAGGTGACGAAAGGTGCAGAGAGTCACCAGATGTAGAAGAAGAAGAAGGAGAAACAGGGGTACTCAACGAGGATGCCGATCTCGGCTGGATCCGAGAGCTAGTACGTGGTAACTGGGTTGCTACCAGTTGTCCGTGAAGCGTACTATACAAAAGTGTCGTCAGATGATTGGGGAGAGACAGCGTTTTGCAATATTTATTGTTTTGTTTATTAAATCGTGCGCACAGCAACACAATTCCTTATTTATATTCTGTATTGCTTGGCGTTGTCTTGTCCATTTTTTTCGGCAGAAAACTTTGTCGCCAAATATAGCTATCCGATGCGGCCTTCGCCAAATTACACTGATCACGTTTTGCTGTTTAGACCACCAAGTCTGAACGAGCGCGAGGAGCATCGTTTACATCACGGTAAAGAGTATTCCAACCAACCGGCGCATTATGCCCAACTGGACCCGTGTTACAGCGTCGGCACTATGCGGGCTCCGAATATCTACGCCTCATTCCATGACTTCGTCGGCAGCAACAGTAGGGAACATCGTATACTGTCTAACTTGTTTGTCTGAAGTAACAATACATTATTCTGTTCGTGTGTCTGTCTGTCTGTCTGCCTGTATGTGTGTTTGTTTGTTCGCTTATAATTTGCAAACAGCTGGGACGATGGCGTCGAAATTTTCAGGATAGTTTTAGGACGCTGCTCCGAAAATGGTTTTAGGCACAAAAATTTGGGGTCTTGGGAAAGGGGACAGAAAATTGGCGTTTTTTTAACTTTTTTCGCTGCACCGGCTAGCGATTCGTGGTCGACTACTGGGCAGCTCCATCTCTAGCCTATAGCGAAGCCTTGGGCAGCATTAGTTATAGGTCGGCCTGGTGGGCCTGTCCGCTGGCAACGCGATACACTGTGGTGCTGGTGGACAGCGTGCATTCTTTCACCGAGCAGCAGAATAGCATAGAACGGGCGAGAGATGGGGCAGGGCTTAAACTATATGTATAATGCCCGGCGGTATTTGGTTTAATCAAAAAAACGAGTCAGATGTCAGTGGTGAGAAAGTCAGGGGGTAGCAGTGTGAAATAATAGCCGTGCATGCAATTACAAATTGTTGAGGCCATGTATATGTGTGTTTTTCTGTATGTATGTAATAAGGTTACTTTCAAGATCCTTGACGTAGAAAGTTCATTTTTGGTGAGCAGGTACATCTTCCTAAAGTACACCTTAACTTTGTACATCAAGGTCATTGGTCAAAGTCAAGGTCAAGATCACGCAAGCATAAATGGCTTGCTTTTGATTTGAAGAGAATCCTGATTTTGTTTTTTAAAACTTATAACCTTAAAACATACGTCACACAGTTTCGAAAAATATGAAAGATAGTTAATCATTAATTTTAAAAAGTAATTATTGTTATCATTACAGAGCCGGAGTGTACGTTGCCGCTTCCCCCGGAACCACATTATTTGGACAAATTTCGTCACCTGAACGAACAGCGACAGCAGATGGAGGCGACAAGTCGATGGCGTCTCTTGGAGTCACAGACACCTGCTCATGACATAGGCGCTCTGCGTCGCAAGGTAAGATATGTGCTACAGCGTTGACTTATTGGCTGATGATCTGCTAAGCATGGAGTCTTTATTGTCAGTTCTTCTATCTCGGTCGGTGTCTAGATGAATGGGGCAAATTTTTGTGCATGCAGCAAAAGTGGTTCGTCATGACAGGTCGCTGGCCAGTAATGTGCTATGGTACACGGTGTTCCAAAAAACGTTCACCGTTTTATTTTGCTGTAGTTTCTACAAATGTTAATCGATATCCATAATATTTGGCACACAGTATACTTAAGTAATTTGCAACATAACAATTATTGATATGTTCACTTCACCTGCGTACTGTTGCTACACTACCTTGGGAAATATTAATTTTTGGTTTTTGGACAATTTTGGCTGATTTGTTCCATCAACAAAGCTGTTTAAATGATTTCGAACCGTGACGATGAAATCTGACCAATGAAAGATTTTTTTTACTGTTGCATACTACCATAATGTTGAGCTGAATGCCGGTGCAAGAGATGCTTCGTCCACTTGTGCCATTACTGTGACGCTGATATCCTCCAGCAAGGCAGTGTGCCAGTACACTGATTTGTGCATCAGACAATTGAGTTACTGCAGCGTAAAAGTTAGTTTACTGGTTTACGCTTATGACCTCCAATTAGGCCTGTGCGAATGAAAAAAAATGTTACTGTAATACTTGAGTTCTGTTGGACAATAATTGTGTGGAAAAACTGGATATCTTTCAGTATGTGCAACCGCAGCGTTTAACATTTGTTAATAATCAGTATAAATGTAAAAAAACTTACCAGTTTAAAACTCGGTGTAAGGACGACATGGTGAACTCAGTCAACTAAAACAGCAAAAATCTTCTGGGTAACCCTAGATGGGGCTATGCAAGGAGTCAGCTTGTAAGGACGCCCCATTGCATAGCCCCATCTAGGGTTACCCAGAAGATTTTTGCTGTTAATCAGGACAGTTTGACACCTGGAGGAGACAGCCAGGTCGTCCGCTAAAATGCTGAGTGGAGCAGGTCACCACGAGCACAGGGCTCTCTCCTTCTGATGCTTGTAGTGTTGCGGCGGATTGGTCAGCATGGAGGGCGCTACTACCCGTCGACGGTCAAGCGTAGAGAGGCGTATCAGACTTACCACAGCGTCAGCCTAGACGCCAACCGGCTTGTGGCTGTACCACGTGTACAGCCTCAAGTACAATACTCTTCTGCTTCTGTAACAGTACTTGAAACTATCTTGCTGAAATAAAAAAATATTTTTACGGTTTAGGCCGGGTCGATGGCACAGCGCCTGCGTCACGCGGACTATTGCGACCGATGATCCCGTAGCGTGATGTGTCAAAGTCTGTCTGTAATGCGGTTGTGCTGCAGTGTGCAAAAACGGCTAAACGGATCGAGGTCCTGTTGGGGGTGGACACTCGGGAACCCAAGGCACACTGTACTAGACTGTGGGAGAGTGGGTTCGATGCGGTCTTTGTCGAATTACTTTGGTCTCTCGATGAATTCTGTCATACCGCAGTTAACTGACGAAGCTGTTGACGACTGTGTTCGCTAGATGGCGTTGTCAAGTCGCAAACACGGCCTGGACGTTTTCTACGACCACGAGGGCCGCTATTTGAAAGAGCGCGCCGGACTGTACCGTACCAGCTACGACCCCAAACAGCTGGCAGCCGCCATGGACGCCGAGGACAAGGGATGTGGGGCCCTCGGGGACACCACCGCCCTAGAACGAGGAGCCCTGGATATACCGACAACCATGAACGACGAAATGGCGGAAGTAACCCGTCGAGGCAGGTCGCTGGCCGGTAGTGTGCCGCAGTACAATAACATGCCGTCCGTGTACGAAGTAACGAGACCGTTTGATATTGCCAAGAACTTGCAGAAGCGTCATCTTCAGCCGGAGCCATGGGCCGCCGGTGTCAGAATTCAGGTGCTGTTAAACTGTAATAATTAGTTCCATTCAGATTCAGCTTAATTAACACCCCTTAACCTCCGTGGCCTCATCTGATTACTGATGATGGACTAGAGTAAAAGAGGAAACGTTAACACAGCTGCTCTAGTTATTATACTACAGTACAATACTCTTGTTGCGCTATGTTTTAGCCAGCTTATAGATCCAGCAGATTGGGTTTTTGTCACAGTGGGACACTTACGCTGTGCTTAGCCTAGAGGCGGTTACTTACCGTTCATATTGTGACACAGTGGAGTGGTTCTGATAGGATTGAAGCTTACCTCAGTGGCCAACTGGCTTTCTTCAGTGCTTTTACACTGTTGGTTGGGTTATCTGACCTGTAAAAATCGTCCCAGAATGACTTATAAAGTGTCGAGCGGGACGTTAAGCCTCCACACACTCACACCCAGCACTACTGTAGATTACTTCGGTGAGTTGTTGTTTGTTTCGTTGCTCAGCTGGCTACAGCGTAGCTGAGCTAATCGTACAGACGTTGAAGAGCATATGTCTGTGTGTCACTGTCCGTCGGTCTGTTAACCAGGGTGTCGCAAATTTTATCCGCCGGATACGGAGACTTGTAATCTTGCACGCAAAGACATGCTGACCAACTTTGATCACAAAACAAGAACTAGGTCACCCTGACCTACTTAAGCCAGTCCATGGGCGGCGGCTTGTTCCTAATTGGGTCAAGGTTAATGACGATTTTTGTGCAATAATAATCAACGCGTTTTTGCGCGGGCAAGTCGGAGCAACAGTAGCATTAATTGCGAATGGACTCGCCAGGTAGCAGCACGATAGGGTGGTACGCCTTTGACTTAAAGGCAATCTTGTTGCTGCGTAGGAAGGAGAACTGGTGTCTACGCACGAGACGATGTACGGCGGTGATTACTGTAGTCGCAAATATCTCCAGGAAAAGGCGTGTCCGATGGCCACGCACGCCCGCAACGAACCATACCAGGTAGAGCAAACTGCAGACCGCTCTGATGTTTCTCGATTTGCGATTCGAGTCGATTTTATCCTGTTTGTTTGCGATATTTTTCCAATTCATTCCCGATGTTGAAATAAGTAGTATTTTTGAGTGAGTTTGTTCGTTAAGGTCTCTCCACAACCTCATCTGATCAGTGATGTTAGTCGGGAGTTTGAGGCAATATTAACGGAGCTGTTTGTACTACTGTGTAACCTTTTTGTAGTTGCGAAATTTCTTGGCTGCTTAGTTACAGGTCCTCGATATTGGGTTTTTGTCACGCTGGGACTCTTACGCTGCGCTTAGAGGCAACTGCTGAGTATTTGTAGTTTATGTAACATGGTTGAGTGGTCCTGGTGGGATTGAAGCGGCCAACTGACTTTCTTCAGTGCTTTGATGTTGTTGGTTGGGTCGTCTGGCCTGTAAAAATCGTCCCCGAAATGACCTATAAAGTGTCGAGTGGGACGTTGAGCCTTTGCTTACTTACTCACTGCTGCGCGTGACCAGCTGACGGCCGTAGGAGATGCGAACTGTTGCGATCGACGATCCCGTAGCGTGTTGTGTTTGTAAGTCTCTTTGTCTCAGTCTGTTTGTCTGTAACGCGCTTTCGCCCTACAAAAACGGTTGAACGGATCGAGATCCAGTTTAGGGTAAAGACGCTCTGAGGCCAAGGAACATTGTATCGGCTGGGGTTTCCCATCACTTTACGGCGAGGAAGAGGGGGTTCGATGCGGCCTTTGCCAAATTACTTTGACCACTTGCTTACTGTTAGGCCGCAGGACTAATGCGATCGATGATCCCGTATAGCTTGGGCGTCTGTCAGTCTATCTGTCTTGTCACGCGGGCGACTATGGGCGACTGTTCTTTGCTCATTCGCCAGATGGCGCCACTTTGATGCGGCCATTACTTTGCCTTACTGTAAGCAGTTGTCTTACTCTGACTGAGTGCTTGCGTATCCAAAATATCGACCCCCTCCCCTCTCATCGTGGTTGACTGATGGGAACCACTCCAAACAGAACGTCGATCCGTTCAGCCGTTTTTGCACAGCTTCTCGCGTAACATACAGACACACTGGGGTGACTTGGTGGTCTAGTTGGTTAGCGTCGCGGCTTTCGGCACGAGAGGTCGTGAGTTCGACGCTCATAGCCTGCTGCGTTTCCAGTTGCCCAGTGAGGCGTGACGGTCTGTGATTTTCGTCACGTATAGCGGTCCCGGGTAGACTGTTTACTCACCATGGTTGTGCTTAAGCCAACTCAGCCTTCCATCCCTCCGGGTTTGGTAAATGAAGAACAGCTTCGGCGGGGTAAGCATAGACAGGTATGGTGCATTCCATTCGTGGATAAACGCGTCGGTGGCTGGTAAAACTGCGTGATCCCTTTAAAACGCGTGCCATGCATGAGCGCGCCTTTGTGATGGGGTTGGCTATATCAAATGTCCTCCACCTTTACCTTCTACCTTACCTGAATGACAGACGTTGTGATCATTGATCGCAATAGTCCGCAGTTCATGCGCTCGATGTAGCGCAATTAATACAACTGAATGATGACGCTCCGATGTGGCAGATTATGTCGCCGATCAACCAGGATCTCAGACAAGTCAGAGCGTTCTGTCGCGAACCGGAGCCGATGCCGACGACTCAACACGGTTTGTCATGTCGACTTTTTGAGTTGATTAGTGATGTATCAGCATTTCGATTTATTACTACTCGCGAGTCGCGACTGTGGCGTGATAGTATGCTTGGTCGCGAGTGTCTGTCTGGGCGGTACGTATTCCAAAAGTACACGTTAAGTTTATATATCAAGATCAAGGTCTTAGTCGACTCAGCCTTTCATCCCTCCGGGGTCAGTAAAATGAGGACCAGCTTCAGCTGGGAATGCAAAGGCGGGTATGGTTTATTCCCTCTGTGGATCAATGTGGACGAACGCCTGCGTGTCCAGGTAACTCTGTGAGATCCATCGACAACGCGTGTCATACCTGAGCGATTCGAAGTTGAGGTTCTCATTAAGATGCGTTATATCAAATGTATGCTGACCTTTTCCTATTTACCTTTATCTTTACTAGATTGTGGTGTTCACTGGTGTTTGTTTCAGGTACTGAAGAGGAGAAGCCGAAAATTCCTTGTTGCAACATAATGGGGAAAGACACAGGATCTCAGAGGACACTTGCCGCGCACCTCATCTTGCTCAACTGCCCGCCACCTGAGGATGATGTGCTCATCCAACAGGCTGCAGCAGCTGACAACCAGGACTTCAGTCACCACGCCAAGGCAGTCCGCCTGATAGAACCGTGGGACGGTTGTGTCGATAAGGGAAGACGAGAAGGATGTCCCAGTCACGGTCAAATGCTGCTGAGGTTCGCATCAGACCTGGATTCTTTGGCAAATAGTAGAGGAAACCTACCCCGTAAATTATTGTCTATTCTTCAACCTATATCCTGCCTTCACCATCTTCTTCCAACTCCAAGATCAACATCAGTTACGCCTACATCAAAGCTCATATACCAACAAACCGTTTTTCAGGCTTTCAACTCGTACCAAACGCTACTGCTCTATCATACATTACGGTCTTACACACTACCAGGCCAAAATCCGCAGTAGAACCACACACTCTTAATACTTTCGGTAATTGTCTGTTTATTCACCCGTAGGGTTAGGGTTAGAGTTAAAGTTGTAAGTAACGGTAAAATTAAATCGGTTGAATTAACAAGCAACTAGGCCTACATGTAGTCCTATCATACTTTTTATAGGCCTACTACTTCTCTACGGCTAGAATTGGCCCTAGAGAATCCAGATCTCCTGTACACTCGATCTTCACACTTTAGATTGTTACTCAACTTATTCATTGTCTTTCCATGCATTTTATATGTGTGGTGTAGTTTCAACGTTTTGGGTTTTTACTACTTTGTTTCTTTCGCGTGCATATTTTTTTTAAATTTTTTAACTCGGTGTATCCTATGTAGCTATCCAGCCAGTAGAATGGCTGTCAAAATGTTCATTAAACTCGTCTCGTCTTGTCTAGGTTCAATGAGGCATACAACAGCGCCGGGGTGCCAGACCTTCG
>Ga0126335_1001215_pt1 | contig 14146 bp, 11 predicted proteins | sample OlaspJWI45metaG_FD_108409 | JGI IMG/M metagenome (GOLD analysis project Ga0126335, IMG submission 108409) | Marine gutless worms symbiont microbial communities from Oahu, Hawaii - Olavius sp. 1 OAHU.JWI-45 metaG | ecosystem: Host-associated > Annelida > Digestive system > Unclassified | place... | reverse complement strand
GAGCTGGCCGGCCAGCTCGGCAACCTCGTTCATCGCACCACCAGCATGCTCGCCCGCTATTGCGACGGCACGGTGCCAGCGCCCACGGCCGACGACGCCGACCTGCATACCGCCACGGATGGCCTGCCGGCCGTGGTCTCGGGCCATATCGAAGCCTTCGCCTTCGACGCGGCCCTAGCGGCGATCTGGCAGGCCGTCGCCGCCGCCAACAAGCACCTGGCCGCACGCCAACCTTGGGCGCTTGCCAAACGCGGCGAGCAGGCCGCCGTCGACGCCTGCCTGGGCGAGGCCGCTGCAGCCCTGGTGGTGATCGGCCGCTGCCTGGCGCCGCTGCTGCCGGCGACAAGCCATGCCATGCTGGACCAACTCGGCACCGCGCCCGGCGCGCGGATCCAATCCGGACCGTTGCTGTTCCCGCCGCCTGACTGACGGCGCATGCTCGACAGCACGCCCACGATTGCAAATCACCGCGCGCGGCCGTATTGTCCCGCCGCTTTCGACGCGACTCCGGCGCTGGCGTAGCTCAGGGGTAGAGCAACTGATTCGTAATCAGTAGGTCGCAGGTTCAATTCCTGCCGCCAGCACCATCAAATTGAGGCTCAAGCGTCGGCTCAGTCCGACGCTTTTGGTAGCGATAGCGAATTGTACCTAAAGGCACGATCTGGGCCGCCTGCACTTTCTTTCATCATGCGGCGAGCGATCGAAACACCAACGTCTACGAGCGGAGCCAAGATGGTCCTGGTCATGTTCGCTGCCATCGCATCACGGGTCTTTGGCCGATGGAGATCCGCTGCCGACAACTCAATACGAGTTGCCGACACTAGTCATCGAAATTAGGTGCTTCATATCAGGCTGCGTTCGAGGTGCACTTTTCGCTGCTGCCAATCCGGCATGATCTTCGCCATCAGCTCTCGCCAACTCTCACCATGGTCAGGATGCAACGCATGCGCCAGCTCGTGCGTGATGACGTAGTCGATGGCGGCAGGATTGGCTCGTATCAGATCGGTGTTGAGGACCAGGCTGCCATTGGCCGTGTAGCTGCCCCAACGGACCTTCATTTCGCGGATGATGAGGCGCGGACGTTCGATACCCTGTCGTTGAAACGGGGGGAACATAGTATCCAGACGATCGGGAAAGACCGAATGGCATTGCAGCTTGTACCAGTGCCGAAGGACGGCGCGGCGATAGGTGAAGGAGCTTTCCTCAGGCACTGCGAGCACGAGCCGACCTCCATCGATATGCACCGACGTCGCATCCACTGAGGTTACCTGAAGCCTGTATTGCCGCCCGAGATAGAGATGGGTCTCGCCGCTCTCGTACTGCCTGGGCGGCGTTCGAGGCCTCCATTTCTCGAAGCTACGGAGCTGCCTGTCTATCCAACCAAGCCGGCGCTGCACTCTCGCCACCACCTGCTCGTCCGTCGCATGTGGCGGTGCATACACCCGAATCTCCCCGCCCGGCGTGACGGAAATCTTGATTGTGGTCCTTGGATTGCGGACCAGTGTGAACGGCAGAGTTTCAGAGCCGCGGGTTACGGACAGTTCAACGGGCGCGGCCGTCATCTGCCATCCGAATACGGGCCGAAGCGAGCACATCGTCGGCAATCGCATCGATCACGCCAGCATCGAGCTTCAGCTCCTGCCTGCTCATGACTTCATCGAAGAAGTAGTCATCGATATCGTTTCGCATGCGATTCTGCGCGTCCCGGTCGTTCTGCCACCCGACTTTGCGATGCCGTTCGATGATCCTTGTCAGTTCGACCGCTATGCTCTCCGCGACATCATCCCGGTCAATGCCGGCGTTCCTAAGCTCTCGCCTGCTGATACCCCAGAACGCGGTCTCATTGCCCTTGCCGCGAATGGATTGCGGTGTGGGATCCTCATCATCCTCCCGCGCATCCACCCGGTCGCGTTGGGCGCGTATCTTCTCCAGATAAGCCTTTTCCTCCAATCGTCCCCGCCTGACCTCTTCGATGGTCTGTCGGATCAGCTTGGAGAACTTCTCGTAGAAGACCGGATCCTCGTCCCATTTCTCTTCGATCGTCTTCAAGGTCCGGTGAGCGATCTCGTCGGCGATTGAAGCATCCGAGCGGCCCCCCTCGCTGCGAGCCGCCTCTATGGCCGCATCGTCGAATACCGGGAGCGATTCAACGATGGTCACGACCTCATGCGCAGTGACATGCTGATCGAGGAGCGTCCGCACCTTCTTCTCGTAGTCCGACCAATCGAGGGTATCGGCATAGCGCGTGCGCACATGTGCTCTCAGCGCGACGAAACGCTTCTCGTCGGACCGCCATCGTGCAAGCCGTTCGGCCGGCGTCTCTTCGACGAAGGCTCGCGAAGCAATCGCCACGGTGAGCGTGCGAGAGAAAGCTGAGAGCGCGCGATAAAACTCCTCGCGCAGCGCCTGGTCTTCCAGCACGCGGGCGTAGGCTTCCTCGTCGAACGTGTTGGACACGCCCGCAAACAGATCCAGCAGAGCCGCATGCTTCTCGGAGAGGGTTCGCGCCTCGTCCAGGATCGACGTTACGGCCTGGTTCAAGTCGCCTTCATCGAAGCCCTGAAGGGCCTCGTTGGCGGTCAACGCCTCGCCCAGATGCCTGAGCACGCCGCAGTAGTCGACAATGAAGCCGAACGGCTTGTCGGGCGCCCCTTCCTCGTCGAACACCCGGTTGACCCGGGCGATGGCCTGCAGAAGGCCGTGGTCCCGCATCCGTTGGGCCAGATAGAGCACCGTGTTGCGAGGCGCATCGAAACCGGTGAGGAGCTTGTCGACGACGATCAGGATGTCAGGATCGCCCGGCCCTTTGAACGCCTCGACGATCTGGCGGTTATAGGCCTCCTCGCCTCCGTAGCGTGTCATCATCTGCCGCCAGAACTTGACGACCTCGTCGTCCGTCTCCTCCTCGATGTCCTTCTCGCCTGCGCGCTGATCGGGCGCAGAAATGATCACTTCCGCAGTTACATCACCGAATTCGTCAAGGAGGCGCTTGAGCTGGATGGCATCCCGTTTCCTTGGCGCTACCAACTGGCCTTTGAGCCGCTCGCTCTTGAAGTTGTCCAGGAAGTGTCGGCCGACGTCGAAAGCGACACAGCGCAGCCTGGCGGAGACCCCCATCAACACATTCGGCCCGCTCATCTTTCTCTTCAGTTCGGCCTTCTGGCTGTCCGAGAGCCCGACCGTTACACGCTCAAACCAGGCGTCGACCGCAGCTTCGTCGATGTCTTCTTCCACGTGCCGCCCCTCGTAGAGGAGGGGTACAACGGCGCCATCCGCTACAGCGTCCTTCATCGAGTAGACCGGCTGGATAAGGGGGCCGATCTTCATGAACGTGTTGCGCTCCCCCTTGGCGATCGGGGTTCCCGTAAAACCGATCAAGCACGCGTTGGGCAGCACTTCGCGCATCTTGGCGTGCAAGCCGTCGAGGTCGCCGTACTGGCTGCGATGGCTCTCGTCGATCAGCACGAAAATGTCGCCGTCGGGATCCGTGGCCTTTCGCTTGTTCACGCCTGCCTTGAATTTGTGGATGACCGAGGTGATGACGGGGGTCTTGGCCTCGATGAGCTCGATCAGATGCTCGCCGGTTCGGGCCCGTTCCGGAGACAGGCCGGTCGCGGCGAACGTTTTGGCTATCTGATCGTCGAGATCCACACGGTCCGTGACCAGAACGATGCGCGCTTTCGGAACCGCCATGGCGAGCGCCTTGGCGAACATCACCATGGTCAGGGACTTGCCCGAGCCTTGTGTGTGCCAGACGACTCCGCCCTCGCGCCGTCCGTCGCGGTTCCGCGTCTCGACGCGCGACAGCAGCTCCTTCACCGCGAACACTTGCTGATGCCGCGCGACCTTCTTGAAGGGCCCGTCGAACAGCATGAAACGGCGCGCCAGGTCGACTAACCGCTCCGGACGACACAGGGCTACCAGCATTTCGTCCAATGGCGTCGCCAGACGGCCACCCGCTTCCATCAGGGCGTCATGCTTTCGACGGTACGATGCGAAATCGCCAAAGATCGCCCGCGACTCGATCTCGTCGACTTCCCGGTTCACTAGCTTTCCGGCGTAGCCAAGCGGGTCTTCACGCTCCTTCCAAGCGGACCACAGCTTGGCAGGCGTCCCCACCGTCGCGTAGCGCGGCGCATGCGAATTCGCGGCGATGAGAAGCTGTGCGGTGAAGAACAAGTTGGGAGCACCGATGTCAGGCTTCTGGTTTCGTAACTGCTGACTGATGCCCTGGTCGACCTTCTCCTGGCTGCGCTTCACTTCAATGACGACGAAGGGTATGCCGTTGACGAACAAAACGATGTCAGAACGGATCGGCGCTCCCTCCGGCCACTCCACAGGGAACTCCGAAGCCGCGTGAAAGGTATTCGCCCGCGGGTCGCTCCAATCGATGAATCGAAAGGGCCACTCGCGGGATTGCCCTTCGACCGTCTGCGGAAGAGCAATACCCAGCTGAAGGAGATCGGTGAGCCGCTCGTTCGTACGCAGCAGGCCGTCGAACCGCACGTCGCGCAATCGCTCGACGGCAGTCTCGACGTTCCCCTGCGAAAACGGATGCGTTCGTCCATTCCAACGGATGCGGTTGAGGCTCGACAGCTGCCTCTGGACTGTATCTTCAAGTAAGACGTTGGCACGACGATGCCGCCGCTGCCTGTCAACATCTGCGCGCGGCAAGTAGCGCCACCCAAGAGCCGAAAGGGTCATCAATGCTTGCAACTGCTCTCGACCGGCTTCAGAGAGTGAGAATTTCGGGCTCCCATTCATGCGGCAGACCTGGGAAAGATAAAGCGCTGGCCGCACCCAATAAGCTTCCCAACGAGGCCGTCTTTCTGAACTCGCAGAAGCTTGAGCTGTTCTCCAAGGAGATCCAACTCCATCGCTTGTCTGACGATGATTGATTGCGCTTCTTCGATTGCTCCAGAACCCCTTGGCAGCAAGATCGCAAAGGACTTCAGAGCCTCAAGGTCTATGCTCTCAACGGTAGTTCCGGACTTGACGCAGGATTGACGTATTTTGTCGGATGACCACCGCAGAACAAGCGCGATCAACGAACCACTCCATGGCCCATCAACCAAGAGAGCTTTTATGTCTTGATTGAACGCGGCTTCCATTTCGACTACGCCGCTTGGTACCGTGTTGCGCAGGACACCACTTCGCGTAACCACCAATACTGTTCCTGGAGGAACAAGGCGTGTGCTGCTTTGATGGATAGCATCACTGCTTATGCAGTCGTCGGTCTGTTGGATTCTCCAGCCCGACATGTCTTTTGGCGACACCCAAGGAATTTTACCCTGCCAGAAACCGGCGTTTGATTTGCTCGGCGTACCCCCGCTAACCCACCTTCCGAGGTCGCCAAGCGCGATTGGCATCCATCGATTCTGACTCAATTTCCGAATGAGGCCATTTAGAAGTTTCTGCTTTGCTTCGATCAGCGCTCCAGTCTGCGAGATAGCGTGGTCCCACGTATCTAGTATGTCCACGATCTTTCGTTGCTCGGGCAAGGGTGGTGGCGAAGCTGGTATCTGACAGAAGTCGTCCAAATAAAGCCGAAGCCGATCCTCGGTCAGGCCATAGGAGTAGGCCCAGAATAGGTGGATCATACGCGCTGTCTTGAACCAGTGCGCCGCGAAGCGGCTGTCCATTGCCCCCAAGGGCTCAACAACGACATAGGCGGGGCTAACGATCCCATCCTTTTCAGCGCGCCCAAACGCGCCCTGCCACATCCGCATCATATTGTAGGCAATGTCACCCTCCCGGACTTTGAGATGCTGGTCTGGCGCAAGGTTTGTTTGCATCGTCCGGTCAAGATCGGACCGATCCACAAGGCCGTCATACATCGTCACTGAAAGGGTCGGCAGGCCAGGCTCACCTTTCTCTTTTCGAACCCCGAAGTAGTCACCCAAGGTCTCGTTGGGCGGCAGCTTCATGCGCCTCCTCCTTGGGCCTGAACAAGTTGTTGCTGACGCCACTCCTTGTACGGGACACCATCGCCTTCGCGCTTCCAGTACGCGGGACCGCTCACATTTCCTCCATAAACCACCGAGGCTGCCCCAGAGGGCGACGAGAAGGCTACGTCGCGCACGAACATGTAGTGCCGACCGTCCTCCGTCTTCTCCAGAGCACCATCTTCAACAAGCTGGCGGCGTCGGCTCTTCGCCCCGTCGTGAATGGTCTTGGTCTCCTTCACGCGCGCGAGCGAACCGGCGAGCACGACGAACTCGCCGCCAGTCTCTTTGGCTCGAGACTGGGTTCCCGCCTCCGTAAATGCAAAAATCGGCTCGTTGTCATCGCCGCCACCATCGACGTCGTCTGTCTCCACGGCTTTGCGAAGAACGTCGAAACCGAGCACCGGCAGGAGCACTTCGATCTCCGAGAGGAAACCTTCCATGTCGGCGATTTCCGGCTCGGGCAGTCCTTTGAAGTCTGGCGCCGTACCGTTGACGAGCACGGCGCGCGCGGCCGCCTTGATCAGCGCCACGATCCGTGATTCGAGATAGCGTCCATGGGCCTTGGTCAGGTTCTCGTCCTTGGAGACAATCAGGCACACACGGGTAAAGAACTGCTTGGCGTCATCAGCATCGTGTGTCGCAAGCCGCGTCCGTACGCTATCGCTTTCTCCCACATAGACCAGCGTTCGGGCGGGATTGTTTGGATCTGCGCCCATCAGCAGATAGACGCCGGTGCGGGACGCCTCCTCCCGCTTAATGAGCTCGGGCAGCGCCGTGCGCGGGGCCACGACGGCCTTTCCCGACCAGTTGCCGAGTTCGGCCGTGATCACACCGGTTGGCGAACCATCGACAAGAAAGAGCTTGAGTGTCCGGCCGATGTGGCGCCGGCGAAGGTTTGCGGGATCAGACCTCAATACCCAGCTCCTTCAGACGCCGGTTCATTTCGGCACGGGTATCGGCAAGCTGCCGGTCCAGCTCACGAATTTCATGCTGCACTGCTTGGATATCGACTTCCGGCTCCGGTTCGAATGTGTCGACGTACCGTGGAATGTTCAGGTTGAACTTGTTGCGCTCGATCTCCTCAGGTGTTGCCTGATGGGAGTAGCGCTCAATTCCCGTCCGTTCGCTGGCGGTTGCGACGATCTTGGCCACATCTTCGTCGCGCAATTGGTTCTGCCTCTTCCCGGGAGCAAACTCCCGGCTTGCGTCGATGAACAGCACGTCGCGTTCGTGATCCCGGGCGCCGCCCGACTCGCGTGAGCGATCGAAGACGAGGATGCACACTGGGATGCCGGTGGTGGGAAACAGTTGCGCCGGGAGACCGACAACAACGTCGAGCAGGTTGTCGCGCACGAGGCTCTCGCGAATGCGGCCCTCAGCGCCACCCCGGAACAGAACACCATGGGGCGCAACGACCGCGACGCGCCCTTCGCCTGGTCTGGCGATGGCGAGCATATGCAGGACAAAGGCGTAGTCGCCTTTCGACTTGGGAGGAACTCCACGCACGAAGCGTCGATAGGCGTCCTTCGTCGCCCGCTCCGCCCCCCACTTGTCAAGACTGAACGGGGGGTTGGCGACGACGGTGTCGAAACGCATTAGGTGATCGCCTTCGAGCAGCGTCGGCCCGTTCAGCGTATCGCACCAATCGATTCGCGCATCGTCCCGCCCGTGCAGGAACATGTTCATGCGGGCAAGCGCGCGGGTCTGCCCGTTGGCCTCCTGGCCGTAGAGCCGGAAGTTGTCCGAACCGACTTCTTCGCCCGCCCGGAGCAACAGTGACCCCGATCCACAGGCTGGGTCGCAGATCAGCGCGCCGGCTTTCGGAGCGGCGAGTTTGGCGACCACCTCTGACACCTTGCGTGGCGTGAAGAATTCTCCCGCCTTCTTCCCGGCATCCGAGGCAAAGCGCTCGATCAGGTAGATGTAGGCATCGCCGATGATGTCTTCGCTGACAGAACCTAGACTCAGTGCCGGCTTGGCGAAATCCTTCAACAGGTTCTTGAGGCGACGGTTGCGCTCCTTCGTTTGTCCGAGGTTGATCTCCGAATTGAAGTCGATGTTGCGGAAGACGCCGTTGAGCTTGCGCTCGTTGGCCTGCTCGATCGCGTCCAACGCCATGTTGATGAGTTCCCCAACATTGTCCCGGTCCCGTCTCTCGTAGAGGCTGTCGAAACTAGCGAGAAAGGTCTCAATCACCTCACCGTCTTCGTTCTTGTACTCGATCTCCTTCAGCTTGAAGCGCTCACGATCGAGCCGACGGCGAATGCGGAGATCGCGTTGAGGATCATCGGCGAATTCATCCAGAAGCTCGTCGTAGTGCTTCTTCCAGACGTCGCTGATGAATTTCAGGAACAGCATCGCCAGGATGTAGTTCTTGTATTGCTCGGCATCGATGGCACCGCGGAACGTATCGCAGGCTGCCCAAACGGCGCTATTGATGTCTTCCGAGCGTACTTCCGCCATTGATTCGGTCCTTATCCCGTCCGGGCGAACGCTTGCTCAATGTAGCGTTCGCGCAACTCCAGATCGGCCCGCAGCCGGCGCTCTGCCAACTCCCGGTACTTCCAAATGCATCTCGCCAGTTGCCCGATGGCCCTTTGCCGGGCAAGTTGAGGCGTTGGCACATCCAGTTCGCTGATCGCGTCCTTCGGTATCCGCGGCGGATTCGTCCCCGCCGCCATTGCGCCGAACCTCCAGCTCGTTGTTGGCAGGTTCAAGAAGGCTGCGAGGTAGTCTGGGTCGAGCCGGTTGGAATCCGGCCGCACCAGATAAAGGTCGACACCTACATACGCGCCAAGCAGCCCGTCGTCTGGCCTTATCGCCAAGCTGCGCTCGGCACGCGCTGCCATGATGATGTCATGAGCAGCGATGGGACTAGCCCGTTTTGCAGTTGGCTTCGGCCCCCCCGCCAAATCGCGCTGACCCGCCGCAAGGTCTCTGATCTGCACGAAGCGAGCATCGCTGCCTCTGCCTGACGCAGGAGCCACGCCCGTGAGTATCTCAGCCAGATCTGCCAATTGCGCCATGGCGACATTATCCAGCTGTTGGCCATCTGAATCAAGAATTCTGTAAGAGCGATCTCTTTCGATTGATTATTGTCCAGAACGGGTGCATGCTTCGAATCGGAAACGAAATGGGCCCGGTGCGCGAACACCGGGCCCACAGGTCCGATCAACGCGGCTAGAGGCCGCGGCAGCGATTGTTGGACACAGAAAACGTCGCCTGCCTCTCGTTTCCTGTCAAGCCGCATGATGGGAAAGGAATCCCTTAGAATGCAGTATGAAAAGTACAGGACCGACGGCTGGCGGTGGCGTCTCGTCGCACCCAACGGCCGGATCATCTCGGTGTCCAGCGAGGCCTACGTGAACGAGGCTGACTGTGACCGGTCGATTGAGATCAACAAGACCTCACACTCGGCTCCGGTGCTCAGGATCTAGTTCCGAGCTCAGTCACACGAAAGAGCGGGCAGATCGAGTTGCGTCTGCCCGCTCTTTCCAATGCCGCGCCCTCATTCTGCCGGCTGCGGCTGCGCCGCTATGCCTCCCCTGATCGAACCGCCGTGCCTATCGCCGCGATAAGCCAGAACACCCAGCGCGGATGGCTGCTGTCTTGCAACAGACCGGTCGTCACCAAGGCCAGGGCGGAGCCGAGGTCGAAGCGGAAGTAGACGAAAGCGAAGACGCGGCCCGTCGCACTCGTCGGCGTCGCCGACCGCACCAGCAGGTCGCGACGGTGACTTCAGCTCCTGCAGCAATCTGGCGGCGACGAGCGCCGCGACCAGGAGGACGCTGGGCAGCACCAGCTCGCTGACGAAGTACGACCCACCGCCAGCCCTGGCGAGGCCCGGGGTGCTGACGAAGCTGTGGCGGCGCCAGCGGTTAGCGACCACACTGCAAAAAGTCTTCGGACGGCGAGGTCACTAAGGCCCCCATACACGATTGCGCGGATCCGATGACAGCTAGAACGATCATCCCCATATGACAAACTCCAGCATCGATTTCGGCTGAGAGTTTTTCCGCTGAAGATGTTCGCATCTGGCGAGACACTTCATCGGGCATCTCTGCAAGGAAGTACAAATGAGCGACGAACAGAGCTACGAGTCCATCCTCGACCGTGAATTTCGCTGGCCCCAGCGCGGGGACACGCCGTTCACGCAGGCAAGACGCTGGCAGGACAATGCCTCCATTGAGAAGCATAGCCATGGCCGGACGGTCATGATGATGACGGGATACAAGAAAGCAGCGGACCTGATGGTCGAGCACGCGACCCAGGATCGCATTGATCGAGATGCTCTTGTTTATCCAATTATCTTTAACTATCGGCAGTTCATTGAGCTCTCACTCAAGTACTTGATTGCCACATATGGACATACCGTTGACGTGAGCTCCAACTGGAAAACACACAAGCTTCTTGACCTCTGGAAGACGCTATTGGAGGTCCTGGAAGGCTATGGCCATGACGATCCGGACGGAACAGATCCAATCGTCGCAGAGATCGTTACGGAGTTCGCCAAGGTTGATCCCGATTCCTTTAGTTACCGCTATCCTGTCGATACCAAGGGAAGACCTATCCCAGTCGCACATGAAGAACTGGATCTCGTCGTCCTTGCCGATGTCATGGAGGCGTTGGAGGGATACTTAACCGGTTGCGACGGTTATCTGGACCATTTGCAGAGTGCCGGACCCTAGCCCGCGCACTCCAGCGTGAACGCTCCGAAACATAGCGAGACGCGGAGCACAGCGAAGTCGGTCTTGGCACGGCGATCGATGGTGACCTCTTCGAGTGACGCTACTAGCTGCACGGCCACTACCCAATTGGGGGGTGATTCCGCCGCCACCTGCGAAGCGTCGAGCGTCAAGTCCGTGCGCATGGACGAAAGCTCGGAAGAGACCAACCTGAAAGAACAGGGTAGAGCCATGATCCCTCCCGGCGCTCCCCGGCTCTATAGCGCCGCCCCGACGGGCCGCCTTACTGCGCCGGCTGCGGTTGTGCCTGTGCCTCTCCCCGGATCGACACCGCGGTGCCGATCGCGGCGAACGGCATCGCCGCGACCAGCCAGAAGACCAGGCGCGGATGCCCGCCGTCGAGCAGCAGGCCGACCGTCACCGGGGCAAGCGCTGAGCCGAGATCGAGACCGGAGTATACGAAGCCGAAGACGCGACCCGTGGCACCGGCCGGTGTCGCCGAGCGCACCAGCAGATCGCGCGACGGCGTCGTCACCCCCTGCAGCAGCCCGGCCGCGCCAAGCACCAGGACGAGGATGACGGAGGACAGCGCCAGTTCGCTGACGAGAAGGAACATGACGCCGGAACTGGCGAGGCCGGCGGCGATGATGAGGCCGTGGCGGCGCCAGCGGTCGGCGACCACGCCGCCCATGAGGACACCGGCTGAGGCGCCGAGGAGGAAGGCGGTCAAGGCCGTCGCGGCGAGCGTCAAAGGCGTCTGCCGCAATGCCTCCAGCATCGGAGCGAGGAAGTTCTGCACCGCGATCAGGGCCGCCGCCAGCAATACGAAGTAGGTGAAGCAGAGCAGCACCGGAGCGCTGAACAGAACCGCCATGCCGATGCCGGGCGGTCGTCGCTCCGGCCCGGCGCTCGCCACAGGTTCGTCGCGGAGATCGCCGCGTGCCAGCACCAGCCCCAGCAGGATCAGCAGGCCGATGGCACAGGCGACCAGCAGCGCGGCGCGCCAGCCATAGAGGCTCGCCACCGCGAGCATGAGGACGGGTGCTGCCGCCCAGCCGAGATTGCCGCCGAGCGTGTGCACCGAAAAGGCGCGGCCGAGCCGGTGGCTGCTGACGCTGGCGTTCAGGATGGTGAAATCGGCGGGATGGAAGACGCAGTTGCCGAGTGCCGCCAGCGTCATCGCCGGCACCAGGAACCAGAAACCGGGTGCCAGCGCCGCCATCAGGATGCCGAGGCAGTAGACGCCGAGACCACCGATCAGGAGCTTGCGGGCACCGAAACGGTCGACCAGGAACCCCGCCACCGGCTGGCCCAGGCCGGAGGCGACGAAGAACAGCGTCATCAGCAGGCCCAGCTCGGTGTAGCTCACCTCGAAGGCGACGATCACGAAGGGAAAGAGCGCCGGCAGGACGAGCTGAAAGAAATGGCTGCAACCGTGCGCCAGCCCGATCAGGAACATCGCCCTGAGGTCGTGCATCACCGGTCGTGTCACCTGCTCGGCCATTCGATACCCCGGGTTCCGAGGGGCGGGCGATCTGCCGTCCGCCACCACCGACCCTGGAGGCCTATCGGTGGCAGCGGAATCGCTGTCCGTGGACCCCGGCCTGCGCCGGGGATTCTCCTAAAGCGACCTGAAACGCCGGCGAATGCCGGCGTCCACGGGTGCGAACGGGGCCGTTGTTTCCGTTCCGCCCGAACGTGCGTCAGGATCCGGCCTTGGGCAGTTCCTGCTCGACCAGGCGGGCCCACAGGCTGGCCCCGGTGGTGAGGGTCTCGTCGTTGAAGTCGAACTCCGGATGATGAACCGAGTGGCAATGGGTCTCGTCGCCACCGCCGAGGAAGATGAAGGCGCCGGGCTTGGCCTGCAGCATGAAGGAGAAGTCCTCGCTGCCCATGAGCGGATCGCAGTTGTCGTCGACCATGGCATCGCCGACGACATATCTGGCGGCCTCGGCGAGGCGCCTGGTTTCTGCCTCGTGATTGACCGTCGCCGGATAGCCGTGGGTGTACTCGAGCTCGATCTCGACATCATGGATGTTGGCCGTGCCCCGGCAGATCTCGGCCATGCGCTGTTCGATCATCGCGCGGGTCGCCGGATCGGTCGTCCGCACCGAGGCGGTCAGGGTCGCGGTGTCGGGAATGACGTTGTTGGCGGTACCGGCGTGGAACTGGGTGATCGAGATGACCGCCATATGGATCGGATTGAGATTACGGGAAACGATGGCCTGCACGGCGTTGTAGATCTGCACGCCGATCGCGATCGGATCCTTCGACATGTTCGGCAACGCGGCATGGCCGCCAACCCCGCGGATGACGATGTGGGCCCGATCGGCCGCCGCCAGCAGCGCGCCGGGGCGGATGTTGAAGGTGCCCTTCGGGTAGTTCGGCAGATTGTGCAGACCGTAGACCGCATCACAGGGAAACCGCTCGAACAGGCCTTCCTTGACCATGACGTCGCCGCCACCACCGCCCTCCTCGGCCGGCTGGAAGATGAGGTTCACGGTGCCGTCGAAGTTCCGGGTTTCGGCCAGATACCGGGCCGCACCCAGCAGGATGGCGGTGTGTCCGTCATGGCCGCGGGCGTGCATCTTGCCGTCGTGGATCGACTTGTATTCGGGATTGCCCATCTCCTGCATCGGCAAGGCGTCCATGTCGGCACGAATGCCGATGGCGCGGCCGTTGTCGTGCTGCCCCTTGATGACGCCGACGACGCCGGTCTTGGCAATGCCCTCATGGGTCTCGATGCCCCATTCCTTGAGCTTGCTGGCGACGATATCGGCGGTCCGCACCTCTTCAAAGCAGAGCTCGGGGTGCTTGTGGATGTCCTGGCGCCAGGCGCGGATCTCGTCTTCGAACTCGGCGATGCGGTTGTAGATGGGCATGACGGTGTCTCCCGGAAGTGTTTTCTTCGACCTTTATAGCCTATGCGGGATCGACGGGAATGCCGCTACGCAAAACGGCTTTCTCGTTCACGTACCTGTGTCCCCCTCCAACGGACGCCCCGCCGTCAGAAGAAGTTCGTCAGGTTCTTCGCCAGCAGGATGCCTTGGTCGAGGATGATCTCGCGCCGGGCGATCTGCCAGCTGTCGCCGGCCCGGCGCAGGCGGTCGTGGCGGCGGCCGACGAAGGTGCTGGTGTCGTAGTCGACCCGGTTCTGGTAGACGAGAAAGCGGCTGGTCGTCGCCACCTCGCGGGCGCCGCGCAGGTCCGGCTCGGCGGCCGTGAGGCGCACGTTGGTGATCATATGGGTGATCCGCGACAGCGGCTCCTCGGCATAGTGGATGCCGGTGAGGATCTGCTCGACCCGCTTGCGCAGCGTCCACTTGTCGTCCTCGAACCAGCTGATCCCTTCGCCGGCCCGCGTGTTCTCGGCCTCGTCCTGCGCGCCCAGCGGCACATTGCGCCGCATCGGCATGAAGTAGGTGATGTCGTCAGGCAGCAGGTCGAGCCAGGCGGTGTAGTCGCGGGCATCGAGCAGGTCGGCCTCGAGATAGAAGAAGGCGGCGATCTCGG
>Ga0126335_1001214_pt1 | contig 14147 bp, 12 predicted proteins | sample OlaspJWI45metaG_FD_108409 | JGI IMG/M metagenome (GOLD analysis project Ga0126335, IMG submission 108409) | Marine gutless worms symbiont microbial communities from Oahu, Hawaii - Olavius sp. 1 OAHU.JWI-45 metaG | ecosystem: Host-associated > Annelida > Digestive system > Unclassified | place... | reverse complement strand
GATTAAGGCGGGGGCAGGGGGGTTGGAATCGCTACCTGATACAACGTTCATTGGGCTCTCCATGCCAAACAGGGCTGCGATCCATGCAGGTGCATTGCAGACTGACAGACACCATACCACAGAAACATAGGTTGCAATAGTCTGCATTTCCTGCATTCTTAGGTTTTCTCCCTGTGTGCTTTCTTCCAACCCACATCAGTGAGGAATTTGAAACTGGTGCTTATGACAGTGGCGTTGATGCTCAAACTATTCTTGGCGGTCAGAGGGGGAGGCAGGGGCAGACTTTCTATAAAAAATATCGGCTGCATTCACAGCAGCAGCTCTGCTGATGACCCTTTTTTGCTGCCTGTATGCTGTTATTTCATATTGTGCCTCTGCTGCGTAGATCCACCAGCTATAGTGCATGCTGAGGGTTATCGTGCAAGTTTCTTCCGTGAGTTTGAAGTTTCTAGCAAGTGTCTCTTTACATCTGTCGTAAAGTTAGAGGACATTTCAAATAAGCATCTCATTACAGAAGCACTGAAGTATGGCACGCATTGTCAATGGATCACACAGTTTTACCTGCCACCCAGACGTTTATCCATGATTGGAATAAACCACACCTGCTTTTGCCTTCCCAGCTGACTTGGTCCTCATTTATTGACCAGGGCGGGATGGAAGGATGAGTTGGCCTAGGCACCACAACGGTGAGTAAACAGTCTGCCCACGACCGCTGTGTGACGAAATTGTAGATGTTACTGGTCAAGGGCATGTGTAGCTAGCCCACAGCTGCTAGCCGAAAGTGCAGTGGTCAGGCGTCGAACCGATGACCTCTTTGGTCGCGCGACACGACGTTAGCCACTACGCCACCGAGTCATCAGCATCGTTACTGCAGCATTTGATTGTCATGTTGCAGCGTCACCAAAGAAAGGCAAAGATGACAAGTCGGTGGCTAGGGGCAAGAAGACGGAGACTGACTCGACGTCAGATGAACAAAAAGTGCCGTCACCTCCGCAGCCAGGCTCCGACGAATGGCAGTTTGTTGAACGACCCATTGATGCGGTATGACATTGGTTGATGCTTCTGTAAACTAACTGTAGAAGAAGAAAAAAGGAAGAAGATCTATTATCAAGTCTGGCAGTTAAACAGCTAAATACACATTACAAGTACAAAATGGTATGGTCCCGAGAGGATGGAACAGTAGCTGGCCCGCGAGCCCCCGAAGTTTGGACCACGAAACGCCAGTCGCTAGTAACCGTAGCTCTGTCTCGCTATGTATTGGAGATATTTGCGTGTGACACTCAGACAAGACGGACAGAAAACGCAGACCATTGCTACAGCTGTGGTAGATTGAACCTGCCAGAAATTTCACAGCTCTCCAGTGCTGCTCTTGTGGCCATGCTGTTCACGAGACCTACTGCTGCACGACACTATCTCCGTAAACTCCACTGAGGTCCAGTTTCCACCGGATGGCAGATTCTGAATCGGGAAGCCCGGATTCCAGTTCGAGTTTCCTAGTCTCTCGCTTAGTTTCGGAGATGTTCGCATGGGACAGACAGATTGACGGACGGAGGGACAGACAACGCGGACCACGTTGTGGCGGATCAGCTAATAATGCGAACAACAGAACACACGTTTTTGCCTTCGATGTTTTGCTCTGTCTCTGTCTTCTGAAGAAGCTGGTTTAGTTTTTCTTCCGGTTCTTGCCACGTTACCACTCTGCCGAGGCAAGAGTCGGAAGAACTGAACGAGGTTCTTCCAACGAAGGTCGCTGATACACGGTGAAATGTCAAAGGTCAAATGCCTTGTTGTGTATGAAGTAATTAGTTTGCAAGTTAAGACCGTCACCAAGTGGGAAACTGTTTTGACACGTAGAACTTTTACTTCAAAGCACAGGAAACGCCAGTACGTAACTAAGTTATTAAGATAGCATATAAAACGTGAATAGAATAGTGGTTTTATTTCGTATAGCAGCCAAAGGCTGGATTGGTACACGCAATGTACAATATACATCCAATAGAGTAAGCCTATACGAACAATAGTACAATTATCTGTGTAGTAGGCCTAATCATAATGGAACAGGCAATGCGGAATGAAAGAATTCTGAAATTTTACAGTTTTACATGACAGTGACTGGAAAGTCCTGGCTTGGCACAGTCGTCCCGTCACCGACGTGTCGCGTTTGTCCGGCAGCAAATAGTGCAAACTCTGGCAGCACACTGCGTGTGAAGAAGCGTTTAGTCAGCTGATCACGCCGCGACTCCAGCGAATCCAAAACGTATTTGAATATATCAAGTCACTGCAAACTGCAGCTTGAGTCAGCAGGCTAGACGTCCACAGTAGCTTTATAATAGTTATAGTTATCCTCCAGTCGCAATGAAGCCGACATTGGTCGCATTGGTAGCCGTCGTCATCAAAATGTGCTTTTTAGGCTTTTCTTTATGGCATATGTTGTTGTAAATCGCAGTTCGAAGTAGTGAAAGACGCCGATGTATCGTTGTAAAATGACAGGAGCTGGCCGAGGCTCTGTGTCAGTGCTGGGAGACTACAGAGACGTCGTACATGGACAGTTGTAAGAAGGTGTTTGTGATGATGAGACTTGAGAGAGACCAGATCATTAGATACTTCTATGACATCAGGTAATTGTCATCGACCTTTGACTTTTGACCTACTGACCTACTTGTGACTTAAAACTCACTTTTTAAAACATCTTAACGCCACATCGAATGCAAGAGATGCGGCCTATTGCCACTAATGTTCCCGTAGCGTGGCTGTCTGTCTGTCAGTCTTTCTATCTGTTATGTGTCTTTCTCACGGTTTCGCTGTGCAAACACAGCCGAACGGGTTCTGATTGTGGTGGAGACTCTGTCTCTGTGGCTTCGCAATGTTATTTTTTGCTGAAAATATTCGTCACGTTTGAAAATTATTATTCTGACTTTAAGTTGCACGTGGCATCGGCTGGCGGATGAGAATCGTACAGATCTGTAGCATATTGATGCCTGTTTATCTGTTGTAGACGAGACTTTGTGACATTTCTCAATCGTCCCGACCACAAGCAGCAGTTTGTGTCTCAGTGGCAAAAGGTTTGTTTGTTAACTGGCCCGCCACAGTGTGGGGGCCAGCTATAGTAATGGTCCGCATTGTCTGTCTGTCACACGCAAATATTTCCGAAACTAAGCGAAATAGAAGACATATGGTTACTAGGAAACGCAAATGGGAAACTGGGCTTCCCAATTTGGAATCTGCCATCAGATTCGCAATTGAATATACAGTTTCGCCATTTTGGGTGTTTCTGGGTTGGCACTTCGTCAATTCATACAGAAATGGGCCGGTTTGGCTAGTGAATGTAGTGAATATCTCCGTGGGAACAGTCACCAGTCGGCACCACACTTGGCACATAACAGATGATACCTTGGTTTTAACCTGCCAGTCTAGTTTGACAACACAGTTTCTTAGCGCAGTGTTAGCATACTATCATAATTTTTTTACTGGACGACTTGTCAGTTCGCGCGTAGATTGGATTTGCTGGGTGTTGCTGTGGCTGGCATCGTAGCTCACGACTCAAATGGTCATGAGTTAGATCCTTGGTCCCCATGCTGCAGTCAGCAGCTGTGGGCTGGCTTTGTATTCCCACTGGCCCAGTGAGGCATGACGGTTTGAACAACTAACAACTGCGATATCCACCATGTAACTGTAAATCGTAAATCGATCGATCGATCGATCGATTGGTTGAATCATTGGTTAGTAGCTAACATAACACAGAAGAAAGAGCTTTTGTCCAGAGTCTGTTCGAAATTGTATTCTGTATGGTGCCCGCTTGGATTCCAGTATGGCTGCCATTATAACTTGGTAGTACACTGTGCTTCAAAAAACGGTCGGCTATAACTTTGTCAAACCTTGACTGATTTTACAAGTTTTTGTTCACTACTAGAAAGCGCATGAAATTTGCTACAAAATGCTGTGAAATGTTTCATCAGGTTGGTGTCAACATATTAATTAATTAATATAACTCAACCAAAACACTAACTTTATTAGCATCGACGTTTCGACCTCCGGTCTGAGGTCTTCATCAAAACTGACTTCCGGTTTCTGACGTCAGTAAGTAACAGCTTGTCCCAGACATGACTCAAAATGTAGTTTCCTTCATCTTGATTCATGTTGTTGTGCTTGTGGATCCATATTGCCTCTCTGATGTGTCTGCCCATCTTGTCTGCTTTGTGATCTGTCGATTTGACACTGTCCCAGTTTACCACATGACTTTCATTGCTGACATGATCCGTGATCATCGATTTATTGCAGATGCTTGCTGAGCTCATCTTTTCTGCCCTGGTATTGACTCCTGTGATGTTTTCATCTTCTTTTCTGTGCTTTTTTACTCGTGCTACAAAATGTTTTAATATTTTCCACCGCACCCTACTACCTCGAGAAGTTAAAAGTTTAGATTTGCTGTCACTCAGCTATATGGCGTGTGATGTTTCATATTTATCACACAGAGTACGATTTTTAAGTTGCGTCTTTTGTAAATTTGTAACAAATTTGGACTTTACGCAAGGTGGGGTGGGAAAGTTCACATGTTTCTTCTAGAGGTGAAAGAGTTTTAAATTTTAAAATTTTAAAATTGATTAAGGTTTGACACTGTTCTGGCCGCCAGCTCATTTTTCGAGATGCAGTGTATATTCATTGTGATGTCCGTGAAGTGATGATAATAATGATGATGATGATGCTGATGATGATGGTTTAGGATTACAACTCAGTGTCAGCTGAGCTGCTTGATGACTGTGAAGTCCGCGCCGATCTCCACCAGCGGGTAGACGACCTGCGTGACCGACTGTGGAACATCAGTGATGAACGCAAGGAACAGGTGTAGTGTACGACTGTACGTCGTAGCTGCCTGGCCCCTATGTTTCTATTTATATAGACTGTGGGGCATAAAAATACACCAAAATGTGTTTTACCATAACTTTCATATAACTCGGCCGAAGTTAGAAACTTTAAATTTTGTATGTGTACAGAAAGCTAGGGGCCCCCGAACAACACCCCAAGCTCCCTGCTCCCCCGAGTAACCCCCTTACCCTTCATGTAACCCCTCCCAAGAAATTTTCATTGTTTATGTCTATGCTGAATGCAGCATAAAGACCGCCTCTCCCTGAACAGAACCGCCCAGGACAACCTCCACTCTCCGGGTAACATATGCAACAATGGACTGTTGGCACAGATGAAGGAATACACATCGACGGCTTCCCGTAGACTTCCATCTCATTCACAGCCGTTATGTTCAGTGTACACTGTTACAGTGTTGTGTCATCAGGGTAATGAAGTTACTGGACAATGACTTCATGACAGACAGACTGACAGACAGACGCCGCGAACATTAGTAACAATAGTCAGCATCTCGTGCATTTGATGCAGCGTGATAATAACGTTTGTAAAATACAACACCAGGCGGAGGCCGAGCGGGCCACGCTGATGTCTGACAGCTGGTTGGATGATCACCTCGGACTACTGGACAACCACTTCATTACACTGATGCAAGCAGAGGTTGACAGGTACCATGACACGGTCATACTGCTCAAGGACTATTACCGTGCTATGGAGGGCCATATGCCAGAAGAGTTGAATACTGAGTATGCACGACTGCCACTGCTTGAGGTACGTAGCTAGCAGGTGCAGCTTTCACTGTCTGTCGTTTAGCCAGTCTTTTAGTCAGGGTTCCCATGCATCCTGGAAAGTCTAGGATTTTTCTCTAAAATTTCTAGGGCCTGGAATGTCATGGAGTTTTCTTGTGGTTCTCGCATTTATACCGGTAATTGCCCTCACCAAAAGCATTTTCAGGACCAAAACATGTTGAATATCGTTTGGTTGTCAAGCCGTAGACTCTTCTCATGCACCCTAATATTCTACATGAACTGTCTCCAGCCAATTCTTGACACCTGTTGGCACCATCGTGTCTCCAGTGCAGAGATATCATATCTCAGTCACTTTCATCTCTAGCTAAACTTTTCGTGTTTGCTAACGTTCAGCTGTCAGGTGCAGCTTTCAGTGTCTGTTGTTTAACCAGTCTTTTAGTCAGGGTTTTCATGCATCCTGGAAAGTCAACTCGTGGTCCATCCGTCACACCTTGCAACTGTCGGGGAACGCTCGTTTACTTCAGCTGGTCCGAGATTCTGGAATGATCGTCCGGAAGGACAATATTACTGCTGCTCCATCACTGCCAGCATTCCGATGAAAACTGAAAACACACTTGTTTTGGCAGTCATATATGGACGTTATTTTGTAGTCTGTTGACTATCTTCGCCATGGTGGTCCTAGCGGATTTTTCTAATTCGGCCACATTAAAAAATGCTAATGTAATGTAATGTACTACCACCACTACTATTACTACTGTTACAATGATTGACATACCGCTACTCGCTGACACACAGTTGCAGGACACGGTGTCGTCTTCTGACAGTGGTGTAGCAGCAGCGGAACAGTTGACTGTTGTCACGTCAACCACAGCTGACATTGGCAAGACCGCTGCAGGAGGCAAGAAGCGCAAGAGTTTTGGCACCACACCGGAACTTGATAGCACCGAGGACCACAAATCCAGGTGACTGGTTTTACCAGCAGTTATGTCTCTTGACTGGACGGTTTAGCTAGTTTAGCTAATTAGCACTGTGCTTCTGTTTCGCTGTAATGCTACGTACGCTATGCTTATACAGGTGGAAGAGGTAAAGGTCATAGATTGGAAATAGCACCCCTTAATGAAGGAACTTCACTGCAGAATCGCTCACGAATGGCATGCGTTGTCAAGAAATCTCATTCACAGTCTTCAAGTCCAGACTCAAAACCTACTTCTTTCACACAGCTTACAATAACACCAAGTAACTACATGAACTGATCTGTGCTGTCACCACTTTTGAAGTTACGACCATATGATGCGATATAAATTTGCTTATTATTATCAGGCCGTGCGAAGCAAGGCCTTATATTTTACTCGCGTGCTTTTTTGACACCTGCACTTAATGTGAGAGAACGGCCGGACGGACGCCCGTCATTTTTGTGGCGTCTATGGCGGTCCTGGCTGAACTTGTCAAAAGTGGACAAATTTCCCCACCCCTTTTCTCCTTTATTTTTTACAGAGGGGCAAACATGGCTAAATTTTGACCCAAATTTTGACACCAGTCGTCTTCAGAGAGCCGCATATCGAACTGGAGGAGTTTTGGGGAAATCTGAAGAAACTTGTCAAGGACCGATGTTGGGCATACTTCAAGGTACCAACCGCTTGGGGATGGGTCCCCATAACTCGTGAGAAACGTTGGCACAAAGTGGGCCCCAAAATGCGCCCCTAAGGATAAAATGCTAAAATCGCCATAACTCGGCCGCCGATTGTCCGATTTGGCTTAAATTTTGCACGATGACACATACGAAGGTCCCCAAATGAGGTAGAGGGTCAACGTTAAAACCAGAAGTAGAATTCCGCCGTCAGCAGGCGTTTTTTTCGAATTTTGGGGACCTATCTATGCCGCCGATCAAGATATCTTCACCAAATTTGGTGTATGCGTAGAAAATGGGGTGCCGTGGCGTGAAATGGTCAACGTACGCCCTACTCGAGTATCCAAGATGGTGGACGGCGACCATCTTGAATTACTTAAATCACTATAACTCGGCCGCCGATTGTCCGATATAGCTGAAATTTTGCACGGTGACACGTACGAAGGTCCGAGAAAGAGACCCAGGTAAACCTTGGAACCGGAAGTAGAATTCCGCCGCTAGGGGGCGTTTCTTCAAATTCCGTTTTGGGGTTTGCATAGACAGTGGGGTTCTGCAATGCGTAGAATGGTCCAATATGCTTTCTTCGATATTCAAAAATTGCAGACAGCGGCCAAGGCCAATAACTTAAATCGCTATTACTCGGCCGCGGATTGTCTAGTTGCACAATAAGGGAGCCCCGGACAATGCTCATTTGGGCTAAAGACTCGGTACAAAAGCCCCCCTTGCAAAGACCCCCCGCAATAACTTTTCCATTTGCCGCCCACCACCCCGGCGCATACCACCGCACATACACCCCCATCTCGTTATAGCCCTCTTTACTCGCAGAACCTCCCTCGCTGGACGGATGCTCGCTTCACACGGTCTCACCTGGCAGTCCAGATTTAATTGCCACAGTCCCAGTTACTATTATTATTATTATTATTATTATTATTATTAAATTGTCCTTCTTGCTTCGGCGTAATAAACACTAGTGTGCGTGGCAACCTAATCACTTACTCAGGCTAACTCAGCGATGACTCAACATACATTGTCTTTGCTGAGCGCCAAATTCAGCAGCTGAGACTCAACTTACTGTGGTTTTCGTTAGCTACTCAGCTGCTGTAAGTGATGAGTTAGCTCCGAGTAAAACCACAGACTACGGGTGGTAGAAGGTTGCCCCACTCCAGGCAAAACCTCTGGAGTTCCGTCATAGGCTTACGCTTTGTGCGTTCCTGAAAGAAGTTCCAGGATCTGGCACTAGTAGCTGCAGTCATTGCAATGTGTAGAATCCCGCTAGTTCAGCGGGCCACGGCATCTCCAGACATCACAGCGAAGACGAAGCAGGACAAGATACCGAAGGCTGCCGGGAAGCAGAAGGAGGAAGATCAGCCGCAGATACAAGACGCTGACGAGCGATTACTTAGTGACGTGCATAGCCAGGCTACAGCCGCCGTCGACAAGATTGTATGTTATAACTTTCAGTACTTGTGTGTAGTATTTGTTTTTGCCGCTCGATGCCAGAGCATACGGCGGCATTTGCTATGCAGACGTGGCTGTCTGACTGTCACAGATTGTGCTGTGTGTCTGTCACGTTGATGTATTGTGCCCAAACGACTGAGTCGATATCATGCGACCTTCACCAGATTATAGCCCAGCCATTCTAGTTTGCCTGTACCAAATATGAACCCGAGGGGATCCCCCTCATTGAGGGCATCAAATGGGAGAAGGGTAGGTAAAAGTCACATAATCGGGCCGCGCGGTGACGTCATCGACCAATCGCGATGCAGCAACGTGACGTTATTGTCTATTAATAGCGCATGACGTTTATTTATAGTGTCGGGCGGTTTGTCGGCGATGGCTGAACTTGCTGTACTGTAAACCTGTTATCAGACAATTACCTGTGTGGGGTGGCAGTCAGTTCATCCCCAAGTCAACTCATCCCAGTTCACCTCATCCCTTGGTGAACTTATACTCAAGGTTTGGGGTTAAATTTATGGTTAGCATTAGGGTTGGGGTTGGGATTAGGGTTAGAGTTAGGATTGAGATTAGGTTTAGGGTTAGGGTCAGGGTTTGCCATAGGCATAAGTTGACTTGGGGATGAGTTGACTGTGAACACCTGTGTGCATAGTTAGGTTGATGTCAGCACTATATATTATTGTGTTAATTGATATTTTTTGTTGAATATTGCATGACCGAGTTGTCCGTATCCTTATCCTATCCAACCTTAATTTCGGGGTGGGCTAATTGCTCCTACATGCATTGAATCAGGAGAGAAAATTTCATATGAGCTTTGTTGTGTTGTAGTTGCCAGATGTAGTAGTAATACCACTGTATGTGTAGTAGTAGTAGTAGTGTTTGTTTCGTATAGACCAAAGTCCTTTGCGTGGAGCTCATCCCATTGGCACTTTGTGCCAGCGAGGACAAAAGTCCAATTAAGACAGCATACAGCCCAACGTCAGCCGGATGAACAGCCAGCGCCATTAACCGACTAGATCAGCAGGCTAGCAGTTCTGACCACAGGTCCTATTGTAGTGCAGAACTCGCCGTTTTCTTCCGTGGCAATGGCTGTGACCATCACCAGTATTCATTTTACCATCCAACGGAGGGTAGAAGGCTGAGTCGACCTAGTTGGCTGGTTACATACTTAGGTGATTTACCTGTCCAAAGATGGTCACCCATCCATGTACTAACCGGGCCCGACGTCGATTAACTTCGTTGATCAGACCAACGTCTCTAACCATTACACCACGCCGCCAACCTGTTGTAATAGTAGTAAACAAACTACTGTTTTAGTCTAACACGTCCTCGTCAGTGCAGACACTGGTCTGTGATGCAGAGTAAGCTACGAAGATAGACGAAATTTGTCAGTTGATAACGAAGCTGGCTGCAGAGTGCAGGCTAGGGTTAATGCTTCATTTGTTAGCAAAGCAGGATAAATTTTTGTGTGTTGCTGCTGTTGCGATGTATGTGATGTATTTTGTCGTTGTTGTCGACGTTAGCTTGCTGCTGAGATTGCGGCTCGAGATGCCCAGGATGAGGCTGAGAAGCGTGCAGTGGCTGCTGAAGAACTGGCACGGAAAAAGGCAGGCGGAGACAAGAAAGGCAAGACGAGTCCAACGCCGAAGAAAGGGAAAGGAGCCAAAGAGGCATCTTCATCACCAGTACCAGCAGGTGTGATGTGCGTGATGATAATGATGACTACGGTGATAATAATAACAAGAGGCCAAAGTAATTTGGCAGAGGCTGCACCGAGTGACCCCACACTCACTGCATGCACGCTGCCGAGTTGAGCCGCGTGAGAGACTGACAGACAGACACCGCTCACATCGGTAGCAATAGTCTGCATCTCATGCATTTGATGCAGCCTAATAATAATAATAATTATTATTATTATTGTTGTTGTTGTTGTTGTTTTTAGCCCCTGGGTTCCATACTACCGGGCAGAAAAAGAAAGAAAATAATATTATTAATAATAATACGAGAACTTATAACGCGCGTTGTTGAAAAAAATTGAATCTGAGGCACGACAGTCACCAGATGGAGAGGGCTAGTATGATGAGTATGATTAGATATACACTATATATAGTAAATAGCAAGAAGAAATGATGTTGTCGGTGATAATGTAATACATGTACCAGTACTACTCAATAGATAAAATGCAAGTCTACAGTTTAAGTTGATCTCGTGACATTAATTAGACAACTCCGTCTTGTTTTGCACAATACAGTTTTTTGTGTTAAAGTTATCAGTGTTACTTAGATTACTTAGATTAGTTTTTACCTGCACACCTGCTGTTAGCAGGTATTGTTTTTTGCGTCATCTGTCTGTGCTTGTGGCTGTGCGTCTGTGCACTAAATCTTGAAAACTACTGATCAGAAATTGATGTAATTTGTTCGGAATATGAACCATGGTGAACACTAGAAGTGGTTTAAAGTTGATGACATTTGAGGTTTACCTTTGACCTTGAAAGCTATTTTCGTACTTATTTAAGCTATAGCTTTTGAACGGTTTGTTGTGTTATGTAGCCGCAGCTGATGAGACTGACGAAGAGAGAGCCAGACGTCTTGAGATGGAGCAAGCCAGGGCTGACAAAGAAAACGGAAGGCTGGAGTACTTCGCCGCCATTGCTGAAGAAGGTCTTTGTCAGCTACTTTAAATTAACTATTTTCATAACAAACAATTTTCGTATCGTGTCGGTTTTACAGTGTTTAGGACACTGCATGGCCATGCCCAGTATCAAGCCAGGACGGAGTTTAGTGTGTGATAAAGCTTCACCCCAGATGCTCCTAGTCCACTTAGTTGTGATGAAATAGTTGTAGTAGTAGCAGCACCAGTTGTAGTAGTAGTAGTTGTTGTTGTTTGGCAATGCCTAATTGCAACCAGACGGTGAGAAGAAGGCATAATGCAATGTGTTATTTGGCTCTTATTCAAGGAAAGTAAATGTTACGTAACACTAAAGTTTGACTAGCCATTCTGCCCATCCTGCTGGGCATTATGTCTGTAGTTTAAGCCCCGCTCCATATCTCAGCCAGTGTGTAGCTAATGCTGCCCAAGGCCATAGGCTATGGCGTCCCAGTACGCCCAGTTGCCCACGCCTTGCCAGCTGGTGCAGCAGGAAAAAAAGTGTAAATTTCCTTTTACATTGGATCAGATTTGGGGCCACCAAACAGCCCAGACCTCGGTCTGGTTTACTACAAGATATTAGCTGTCATCCAATAGCCAGTTTTTTTAGTTGTGAGTGCATAAAGTTGACAAACAGAAGCAGTGCTTGCTGAACGTTTAGCGTTGCATGGACCACTTCGTCACTGACGATGCAACCATCCACATCCCAGTGCATGTGTGTGAGCATATGTGGACACTTAAGCAATATTATGACAATATTAATATCCTTTTAGTCACGTGACATGAAATGTTTCATTTTGGTCTCATAAAATATGATTTTTAAGTTGTATCTATTGTAACATTTAACAAATTTAAACTTTTTGCCTTCCCCAGGTAGTGTAGCTACATCCTTAAGGTGCAATGAGAAGTAGTACATGCTTTGATTGTAAATTCTATGTTCTTTTCAACGGTGAGAGAATTTTGAAAATCCGTTAAGGTTTGCCAAAGTTAAGGCTGATTATATTCGAAAAAATTTAGGGGGCTACTTTTATGTCTCATCTGGTAGACATCACTGGTTAATATCGTTCCTGGTGGTGTTACTCGGCATTGTGTGTAGGTGGCGCCACGAAACTGCGTATTGACCTGATCAAAGCCGTTGCAGTGCAGATGTTGCAGGAACTTCATGGCAAAGCTGACTCGTGTTACGCTGACTTGAACGACTGGCTTGGAGCTCAGTTCCTGCAGGAGATGAACAGGTCTCAGTCTCCTGTGCCGTGTCTTGTACGAATTCTATTTAGTGTACAAAAGCTCAATGGTGTCACCGGGATTGGGTACGAGGAGGGGCGTGAAACGAGCAGGCATCAAGGGGGTAAGAAATAGGAACGGGATTTCCTCTCTTCAGCTGACTAGGGGGTTAGGGAGAGCATCCTAAGCTACCAGTGGGGTCTGGGGTGGAGTGTGATTGAAAAAAAAAGATTTTTTTGCGTCCGTCGCCTCTAAAGGTGAAAGATGCAGTATGTAACCTGGTTGTGATGTCTGTCTTTCTGTCTGTCTGTAATCGGAATGCATGGGCAAAGAGCCTGTAGGCCGTGCAGGCTAGCTGCAGTGGCGGCCAGCTGCAGCGGTGCAGCCATTCGCCACACCCCCCGACGTCACAAGCTATTATTAGCTATTATTAGCTCAAGGCCACGCGGACACAAACCTTTCCGAGAACCGGCATCTAGTTTTAGCTCTTTCTTAATGTGACGGACCAACTTTTTGGCATTTTCCAATGTCTCTAAAGTGCTTTTGTACTGAGTTTTTGTATCAGGAGCTTACATATGTTTCGTATTTTGATATATTGATATGCCTCGTGAAAGTATTTCGAGCACAAATGCGTTATATGCGGATATTTAACACAGTAGCACCGTGAAAGTTGGAGAAGGGGTTGAAAGTCGATAGCCTAGACTTGAGCTGAAAATCGGACTGTTGGAAGTCGAGGAGGTGCAATAAGCCCCAGTGCCCATAGCTGACGACGCCAATGCAAAAGTTTTTTGTGTAGGGTTCTGTGTGGGCTCTAGATGCTGCAGCAGATGACCAAACTATATATTCTTTTCATTTCGTTTCGTATTTTGTATTTGTCTCGGGCATTTGAGTTCTTTTTCGAGTTTTTGGGTGGATAATTTATTAGCTACTCAGTTTTGGTGGTTAGTAGCTGTGCAGTCAGAAAGGTAAAGGTACAGGTAAAGGTGATGACACTTGTTACAGCTCCACTTAGTCGGAATGCACCTCAGAAGCGCTGAAGGAGTGTCACGCGTTGTAAGGGTTTTCGCAGTTTTACCTGCACACACACACATTTATCCGCGAACAGTAGGAACCATGCCTTTGACTTCCCAGCTGAAGCTGGTCCTCATCTTACCAAACCCGGAGCTATGTAAGGCTGAATCAACCTAGTTGGCTGATTACAGATGGTTTCCGAAGACGTCACCCATTCGAATACTAACCGGACCCAGCGTTGATTAACTTTGTTGACCAGACAAACGACGCTAACCACTACACCACGTCGCCCACCGTTGTCTGAAAGACTCGTTTCCAAAGTGACCGAAAACGATGCCGACTCATATTAGCATATTTGTAGCCGCAGGTTTACTGGTGGCATTGTGGTGTCATCTTAGTAGTTGTTAGCTCTGCCGGCTTCTGTCTAGCTGAGCTAATCATATACCCCTCAACCGCCGCGGCCTCATCTGATTACTGATGATGGTCTGGAGTAAAAGAGGGAACATTAACACAGCTGCTCTAGTTACTATAGCGCAGTGCAATACTCTTGTTGCACGATGTTCTAGGCAGCTTATAGG
>Ga0126335_1001212_pt1 | contig 14157 bp, 8 predicted proteins | sample OlaspJWI45metaG_FD_108409 | JGI IMG/M metagenome (GOLD analysis project Ga0126335, IMG submission 108409) | Marine gutless worms symbiont microbial communities from Oahu, Hawaii - Olavius sp. 1 OAHU.JWI-45 metaG | ecosystem: Host-associated > Annelida > Digestive system > Unclassified | place... | reverse complement strand
AGTTTCTCGTACGAGTTTCTTGGACGGAGAACTTGGGTCGTCTGTCATGGGCTTAAGGCAAATGGCTTGTGAAAGTGCATTAGGTGTAGTTCATACAGAGTGGGCCATAAAAAACCGGCACCTCAGATTATGCTGTTTATACTGCACGTGTACATGTTTAGCTGTATAGGTAATACAGCATTTCAATCTTCGTTTCTTTCTGCACAAGAGGAAACCAAAACCTCATAAATGTGTTAAAAATTTGTACAGAAATTTTGCGATGTAATCAAAGCACCCCAGAAGCATTTTTACACAATGGGAAAATACATTAGCTATGATTTTTCTGTGTCCATGACAGCTTCTCACAGCAGCAGATATCGCTGTCAGGTTTATCATTTCTCTTCAACTTCTGCTAGACCCTGTGTTGCCTTCTTGACTGCATATTAGCTCAGGCACATGCCTGTAATTTTGTTCTGATCAGGCAGTCTGCGGTCGTTCCGCACCAGTCTTCCATTCAATCACGTTCGTCTTCTGCATCTTGCACTGACCTTCAGCAGATCTGACAGCCCACTTCTTGATTAAAAATACTTTACGAATACGTTTTTTACTTCATAACTTACTTTGACATACAAATTTTATGAAGGATTTTTTTCTTTGCACGTGAGCAGCATGTTTGTCAACAAATTGGTGGAAAAAACTCAGCAAAAGGAATAGTAATCTTCAATTTAAGTCGAAGTCAATTTTCACGGAAAATAACGCCAACAGACAAAGCTGCTGCCGTGAAAGTTTCATGGAAAATCACAACATAACACCGTCAACTTATCTGCCATGAAATTTTCACTAAAGATGTAACACTGAGCCAAATCAACATCTTTGTGACGTAACACAAATCATAATGCTAAAACTCCATTGTGTTTTCTGTAGAGTTTCTGTAGAGTTAGGTCGTTTTAATTTAAATGAACACAGTCGCATAAATCTTTTTGAGATCTGTTCAATCAAACGTCATGTCGACTTCTCAGAAATGACTCGAGCTTTAAAATGCATATTGAATTTTACTTCTAACTTAACGTTAAATTGTTAAAATATAATAATTTGCTCAATATAAGGTGCCGGTTTTTTTGGCCCACTCGCCCACTGCTCTACGTTTCGTGACCTGGATTTCGGGGACTGAGAAATATCCAGGTAGCATGGGTTTTCAGGTTTGGCAAACCCATATTTAATTCCTACTTGAGATATTGATGTGCAGATATAGACATTACGTGAAATAATTTGTCCATTTGTGTGTTTGTTAGAATTCAGATGTTTTAGAATCATAATCGCTGAATCACTGTGATGTTCATTTTTGTTACTTGACTACTTTAAGTTTAAGTTTGCATGTGAGTGTGACGAGGTTGTTCAGGATGACCGGTTGTGCTGACAGACTCAAATTAAGTCGTTATTGTTGCATTTTAAAGCCACAACGCCTTGGCTGTAGTGTTATCGGACTCTTGCTGTGTTCGCAAAGCGTTCTAGAAGGAAGTTCTATGTGTAATGCTGTAATTGCAGTGCTGTGCACGGCAGTGTGGTTAACAATGTTTCTGTGAACATTGCCGAGCCGACTTCTTAGTATTTGGTTAAATGGCAGCAGTTATAGTGTTTTTTCCAGAGCTGCTTTAGTGGTTGTAAAATAGTTCTTACATGTTGTGTCACATTGTGTCTCAACTTAAAGATGTAATCCTTGAATTAAAAGATCACTCATTCTGTGTGTGGCTTTGTTAATAGAACTGTACAGATCAATCTAAGTTGTGTTGTTGTATTGCAGTGGCAGAGGTTGCATATTTGTGACTTGTAAAAGTGAAAATCATATTGTACTGCATTTACGAAGTTGCAGCAACAGTTTTTGTGAACTTGTATACCTGGTGTTTGAATAACTGATGAGCTTGCAACTTGTACGAATCTGTTTTAGCTGAGTAATGTCGAGATTGTTGTTCAACATGGCTGTTGCTGTGTTGCGTAGTCATTTAGGCTATATTGTAAATGTTACCCATCTGGGTTTTTGTCACACTGATAACCTTACGCTGTGCTTAGCCTAGAGGCGGTTGCCTACGGTTCATGCTGTAACGCGGTGGATGGTTCTGGTGGGATTTAAGCTTTGTTGGTTGGGTTATCTGACCTGTAAAAACCGTCCCCAAAATGACCTATAAAGGGTCGAGTGGGACGTTAAGCCTCTACTGACTCACCCACTGTAATTTTTAATGCTTTGACCTACATTCGGTACAGCTTCGCGATATCTAGGTCAAGACAGCAGCAGAGTGTAAAGTATAACAGTTGAGCATGTGCAACATAGTTACATTTGCTTTTTCTTTCAATGTATTATCAGTTGGTTTTGCATTTAACAAATTCGTCATGGTGTCAATGTTGAATAAGTGTAAATTGGACTCCTGGATGTCTACATAAAATGACGTTGGTGAAAATTTAGTGATGTATTGTTAGAGAAGAAAACAAGCACATCCACTGCTTCTTTGTTCGGATGACATGACTAATTTACTTCGAGCAGTGTTTCATGAATTTGTAGATCAGCAGTGATGTTATTATCACATCTGTGACTCATATTTAAATTCGCTGCTCAAATACAAGTTGGAGTTCATCCAGTTGCATCATGCATGTGTTGGCGTGTTGTCTTCTATTGTTCTAGATGTAATGTAAAGTCAAATGCGAATTATAGCACATAGTCATATACGCCTCTAATGCGCTGGACACATTAATATTGCCTAAACCTATGTGAATCCAATGATTGTCTGAAACTAGTCTCAGTGCTGCTCGGATCTCTGAATTCGTCTGTCTTGAAGCGAGTTCCAGATCCCAAATGAGTAGTTGCAGAGTATTTATCTACCAGTCAGTCTATTTGTCCACACTGTAAATATGAACTACTAATTGAGTATATATAAATGCTCAAATAATGATGTCTGAAATGAGTATTTATGTACTCGATTTGAAGGTTCTACTACGACATACTCATTCTAGGCACCCATACTACTGCTATTGGCATCATGGTTAGTTTAATGGACTGAGACGTCGCCAAGGCGGATCTCATCAGGGATGATTGTGTCCGGCGGTGTGAGAACTGAGAAGAGGCTGAACACAGCATATTATGTACCAGCCGTATCCCACCCTGTCTAATAGCAGGCCTATCCGTCTGATTTCTAAGCTATAAGCCTATACGTGACTTAGGCAATCTGAACACAATTCTACGTCGTCCACTAACATATTTAATGCATCCGCCGTCTACCCAGGCGCCGGAGACATTATGCATTTAGGTCGTGGCGGTGTCGTCCATGATTCTGTCTGTCATTGCAGTTATCGTGGTTAGTCCGACTGGTCCTCTTTTCTGTTTCGCCTCCTCATACGGACCGACAAACGCCCGGACGACACCTTCCCAGGAACCCGACCTCGGGGGCAAGTGGGCATAAGTGGAGGCTCGTTAGCATTATGATATCATTTCTGTATCCGTTGACATTCCACTGCATGACGGTGTTCGGTTGAGTATGTTATGAATAGTTTGTGAGTATACTGCAGTCCTCCACGCAGAAAGATACTCATGTCAGTGCTGTATACGGCAGCAAATAAATTCAGTATGCGCAATCTACTCAAAATGAGTATACGAGCACAATATTCTCGAGTGAAGCGGAAAAATACAAAAATTAGCCCTCAAGGTCAAGTGTCAAGGACAAATGTGGTCAGATTCCAAACACTTATGGCGTTTATCATGAGACATACTCCCGTCAAGTTATGTCAATTGCTGCAGTTTTTAGATGTTTCATGGACAAACAGATGGACATTAGACAGACGCCACGAAAAACCACCAAGTGGCCAAAGAAATCTGGCAAAGGCCGCATCGAACCACCTCGCCGTGGGGGATGGGGACCCTTATCTAATACAATATTTCTTGGGTCCCTAAGCGTCTCCACCACAAACAGGACGTCGATCCATTCAGCCGTTTTTGCACATCCGCCCGCGTGACAGGCAGACTGACAGCTCATCCATCATTTTATTAGGCCGCATCTCATGTATTCGATGCGGCCTAATAAAAGACTAATATAGATAACACATGGATGAACGAGACACTAAAAACAACTCAATTGCCCGCGGTGTCCTTTGTTACAATAAGCCTTCGTCGCATGCTGGTAGCCTATTTGTTCTTGCCACACAGTCACGTAGGCCAGTCGGAGATTTATATCCCGCGGATGTACTGTAGACAATCCCGTTATTTACGTGCAGCGTGTGCTTTAGGTGACGTCAGCACTGCAATGACGTCATCGACCATGAGTGTGGGCGTAGGCCTACGTGCCTGTAGTCTACACGTTGCGTTGTTTTTAAGACTTTAATCCTCGACAGTCGACAGTACAAACGAGATATAAATTAACAAACTGTTGTGTTCTCGAGTTTATACGGATAAGTGTTTAAAATAATATTTTGCTTATCTAGGCCTAAATCTTGCACCCACAGGCTGCATTTACGATAGGCACAAAGTGCTGCATGCTGCAAGTGCATTTTACTGCAAGAAGATAATGAGAAGAACTGTTTGTACGATAAATTATGCACCACATCATCACTAATAGATTATTTTGTGTTGCACAAAATCAAATGCGACAAAAATAAACACGCTTGGAAAGATGACAGCAGCTGTGACCTACATTGCGGCAGTTGGGCGATAACCTACAAATGACGTCACTTCGCCGGTACTCGCTCCGCCCATTTATTAATCTGTTGCTTGCTGACAGTCGGATTGTTGACGTGTATCTGGAGTTTGTCGGTTCGATGGCCGTTCGTTGAACATAGTGACGGTTTGTCATCGCTGTTGGAATCGGACTGCGTTCAATCGTACGGCCAAACGACCACGAAACTCATTTGCAGTAGGTACGTATGGAAGATGTGTGGCTGACAGATGGTCGTATAGTAGCCGGCACGTTGGTTACTCACTGTGCCGTGTGTCGTATCGACTGTAGAGGCACAGTATTGCCGGAGTATAACGCAACAGGTGTTTCGACTCTGCAAATTGTGCCGATAGCTGTTGACGCTTGTAAACATGTAGGCCTAATAGATCTATCCCGGTATATTCAGTCGGCCGGCTTTAATTCCTTCTAATCCCACTTACCGCAACTTGGGGACGCTGATATTAGCTGTCATGCTTATCCAATGACTACTTTGTTAACTTTACAGACACCAAGTATTTAAGTTAACGCGGGAAACTTCCTGACTGAACTGAAGCCGACAGCACAGAAGCCCTATGAAGTCATGTAAGCAGTAAGGGTAACATTCCACTAGACTAGCAGGTTGTGAACCTCTGCGACCAGCTTGTGACTTTTTGGGTTGAAAGCTGATCACAGACAGTGTCATGACTGGTTCGTAACACGTTCTTTTCCGGTTCACGACCAATAATTATGGACTGATGACTTTAGCCATTGTTCGAGCCAGGGTTTACTCTGGACAGTGAAAAATAGAATGTATGTCTGCAGAGTAGTGGGTGCACATTTACTCTTGCTTCTGGTTCGACACCGGATCCAGTTTGAGACTGCAACTTGCATGCCTAGTTTGTCAGTCATTGTCCAGTCAAGCACCTGGCTACCTGGCCGTTAGGGATTGCAATCCCTGGACGATTTTCCAATCCCGGTATTTCGGGATTGAGAAACCGTCCGGGATCCCGGGATTGCAATTACTACTGGCCGACAACTGCAGGCTCGGTCAGCTTGCTGTGTGGTCAGCCAACGTCACAACATTGTGGTGCCATGGATACACCACAGATACAGTGACAGGACTTTTGCTGCTGCCGGCCCGTGCCTATAGAAAGATCAGCTACTGCCACCCGTTTGCAAAGTCATTTCACCTACGGACAGTTTCAGCGACAGCTGAAAAATTCTTATTTGGAGACAGAGAGCGTAGTGGTCTTGTAACTGACTGTTCTTGAAAATCAGAACCTTGAACCTTGAAAATACAGCGCCTTAGAAGACTTTTTACTTACTTATTTACTTACTTACCTTATGATAGCAGACCGGACAGATCCAATGTAAAGTCTTAAATTAACGTTATCTGTAGAGCTGTTGAATTAATGTATTATCTGAATGAAGGAATTAATTGCAATTAAAACATTAAGGCCTCTAAAAATCTGATGAAAGGACAAAACTCAACATAAGCAAACGGCTTCTGATAGCAAAATTTACAGTTTGTTGCTAAATGTTAATGCTATTTTCTTTGCTATTCCATGAGTCATTTGTTGGCCAAATAAGCTGAGAAATTTGGCTGATATGTACCGGTAATTGAATAAAACTTTAGTTACAATAATTGTTCTGTAATGCCTACTTGCAATTCAAAAGATGCAGCAGCCAAAAGTCAGCAAATGCGAAATATATGATAAAACTGCAATTAATGCACAGTTGAAATAAGCACAGTGTTTGCACAGTTAATGTGGTGAACAAGATCATTGGCCTTTAACAAAGGTTGCATGGTCTAAGTGCTGTCTGCTGTTGAGTGTTAATATTAACATTCAATTGTGGCTGAAATGCAGTAGAATAACACAAGTTCATCAGCACATCTTCATAAATGTACAATGTTTCAGTAATTGCAGTGTGCCTTTGTGACAGTAATGCATATCTTTTGCCGGACCCATCTATTGTAAAACTACACCCGTGCCTTCCGGCTGCAGTTGTGATAGATAGTGTAGTGTGTGGATGTATTTGTGGATTGTTAATAGCAGAAAGTCTATTATTCTCGGATTTCATAATTCCATTTGCTGACATTTGATATGAGATTTACTAGAGCTGTACAGATTTAAAAATTTATCTTTAAAAATATTTTTTGATTGTGTTGTTAAAATAGTTGCTTTATTCATTTAGCAGTCATATCACTAGTATTGATTTTATTTTTTGCTTGGAAAATATTTGTCTGTACTCCAGTAACCACAGTGTTTTTCTGTGCAAGAGAGTCGTTAGCTATTGATATTGTCTTAAATAAAGGTAGAACATTGCCTTAATTTGGTCCAGTGTAAAGTGTAAACAGTCCGAAGTGGCTTGATTTTTAGTTGGAACTTAAAACTATAACAACGAATTAATAATATGTGAGTTGTTATCGAGCTGACTAATGTATTGTCTAAATGTTGATTTGTTGTAGGAATTAATTGCAATTAAAACATTAAGGCCTTATTTTGAAATCATTGCCAACCCACACGTTTCACCAGTATACTTTAATGTTTCTACTACATGGATGATGTTGTACACTTGCAGACAGGAAGACACGGATAGATTGCGAGAGATCAAGACAGTAGGTAGACCATGTCGTCACCAGCAATGACTGATGGCAAATATCGTCGAGATGCAGCCGACCAGAGCTTTGACTACATGTTCAAGTTGCTCATCATTGGCAACAGCAGCGTTGGCAAAACATCATTTCTATTCCGCTATGCCGATAACTCATTTACGTCAGCATTTGTTAGTACTGTTGGCATCGACTTTAAAGTCAAGACTGTCTTCCGGCAAGATAAACGCGTCAAACTGCAGATCTGGGTCAGACACTTGTGTTTCCTCTGCCAGTGTGTATGGAGTAGGTGACAGAACATACAGAAACAGCATTTTTCTGTTTGATTTTGTTACATTGCCAATACTTATAATAATTAATTAATAATTCATAAATATAAATTCATATTATGTCCTGCATGTTTTTCTCTGTGGAGCTGATACGTGGGCTGTCACTGCAGCTGTAGAGAGGAAATGCATTCGATATGCGGTGCCAGCACTACATACATTTCTATGTCTGACTCACTCAGCAATGTGAGATGGGTACGGCTGTTTGGATACATTTCTGAAGCAAGCCTAGCTATCAACCACCACTGCGTCCTCAGCACTGTTATCTGAGGTCCACCTGCCACCTGGAAACGCCCAAGAAGATGACCGTGCCCAATGTGGACACGAGCCATTGACTGTGACATCCAACCAAGGAACATCAGTCTCCATGCAGCATGGCGGAGCGAGCGCACAATACTATAAATGCTGGAAGAACCTCGGGGATACAGCTATGCTCCTTGGGGCTTGCGACACGTGATGATTATTTTTTGTGTTTATGTTTTGCATATTATCTTCTGTATAGGACACAGCTGGACAAGAGCGGTACAGAACGATAACTACTGCCTACTACCGTGGTGCAATGGGCTTCATTTTGATGTACGACGTTACAAACGAGGAGTCGTTCAATGCCGTACAAGACTGGTGTGTGATCATACTGTTACTAGAGCTCCTTTGGTTTTTTTGCTTAAAATTACAGTTTTCGTCATTTTTGTGTAAATTACTTGATAATGTTAATTGACCAAAACTGTATACCTTCAGTAGAGCATTTGTCTCGGTACTTTATTGATGTGCACCATGCTGCAGTGCTGCTACTGAGCCAAATCACGAACCATATTTTGTAGCAAAGTGTTGAAATTGATATTTGCATTGAACAGGCGTGTATTGTAAGGTCGGGTCTTAACTAAGGTAATGCTGTGCACAGATTGCAAACAAACTATTGTACTGGTGTATACTGTCGATGGGTGATAGGAGCACTCAGGTGAAGACATATTCGTGGGATAATGCTCAAGTTGTTCTCGTCGGTAACAAGTGCGATTTAGAAGACGAACGTGTAGTGTCCACAGAACGGGGACGACAGCTTGCATCACAGATGGGTACGACTTTCCTTTCAGTAGTATAACTAGTGTATAGGCTAATCACTCAACACGTTATATGTCATTTCGGAGACGATCTTGTCTGGTGCAAAAAAACATTTAGACTGTGCAGTATTAACTGCAACCAAAATACAACGAAGAAAACTATGCCACTGTTTTTAAAAACCAATAACTTGTAGCATTTAATCTAGAGCTGACAAGGCATTAAATTTTTTAATCGCATTAATGCATGCGTTATTTTTTTATTTACGAGTTAACACCCTTTTAATGCACACTGTATTTGGGTAGAATTGTGTTGTTACCTGTTGCAGCAAAGGCATCACTTATATGAGTGTTATGTAAGATGCTATTGTATGGCAGTGGTTATTAGTCTTATTAGTGCATGTGACCGGTGCATGGATTGGCCACAATGATGGTGATGGTCTCACTTAGTGCAGCTTGGTCCGCTTAGTATAGCAGTTAACTGCCCAGTGTCTGTCCCTGTGTCCTGGCATACGGGCATATTTTAGTCAATCTGGTCTAGTTCAGTTTTGCAGAGTTTGCTGTAATAATTTTTAACGCGTTAATGCGTTTGTTAATGCATTAATTTGGCGGCCCTAGTTTAGTCACCTTTCATGACTTCCAGCCAGGAAGTGGGCCTATTCTGCAGCTTTTGGAGCTCACATGGGGCTGATTACAACTTTGTAACAGTAACTTAGCATGCAGCAAGGCCTGGAGTTCTCAGGACTTGAGTGTCGAGGTCGGTCTTGATACATCTCTCACACACAGTTTGCATTATCTTGATTTTGTTTTTTTTCTTGAAACATTACAAATTTGCATATGGATGTTACTACTACTACCCACCGGTACTACTACTACCACTACTACTACTTGCAATGGACATGTTGTAGGTTTGGAGTTTTTTGAGACATCTGCGAAGGACAACGTGAACGTGAAGGCAGTGTTTGAACGATTGGTGGACATAATCTGCGACAAGATGTCAGAGAGTTTAGACGCGGAGCCGTCGTCGACCGTTGCAAACAGTTCTCAGACACGGCAACTCACTGCCAGTACCAACAACAACCAGAGCTCGTCATGCGCGTGCTGATGTGACAAGATGTATGTGTATGATGCTTCATTTATTTGTGACGGTCATCGTTACTGTTGTTGGCGTCTGCGGCGGCGTTGCATTTTTGTCGTTGTTTGTCGTGGTCCCCAATTATTACATAGTCGATGTGCTGCTAGCACCACTCCCCTGGCATCATTTGTTGCTTGCTACACATTACAGTCATATTTGTGTCTCGTGATTACTTATGCTGTTTGCTGTTTTAGTTATTTCTGTGTATAGTCCCTTTACCGCTTTGACACTTATATTGGGGAATCAGGAAGTGGACCCTCAAACTTTGTAAATGTCACTTCAGCATTTGGCTGTTTTGTAGACTTTCATGGACCATTAGACAATTCCAATATATCTGGAACATGATCATAGAACTGTTTTGACTCTTTATGCAATATGCGTTTCTGAAGTCACTTATGCTCCTGCTAGCATTCCTGCTGTGTTCTTCCCTGTGTATTCATGTCGTCGTTGATTGTTTACAATATAAGTGTGTTTGAGTATACACCATTTGAGTCATTGTCCCAGGACTAGACGTTCCGTGACCGACCAAGGCCACCTGTCTGTGTTCTTTCACATGCAAGTAAAAATACAGATTGTCGTCACACGTAAACGTAAACAATGAAGTGCGTAATAGAAGATGGATCATTGAATCCTCTGCATACATTCTGAAACCGACAAAGTTAATGTAAAACTACTGGTTTTGTTTTCAGACCAGCACACCTGATTTCAGAGTGATCTAGTACCCAGTTGGCTTGTTCAAGCCCAGTCAGGCCTCTTCCCCAGAGAGTTGCTACTGGTGTCGTGATTTTCAACTTGTGCATAATGTTATGTGTACGGCGTCTTCAGTGCGGTAAAATCACGAGCCCTGAATTGTTACAGTTGGTAGAATTTTTAAACTGAGGTACGTCGGCCTATGACATTTAGGGAATGGAATAGTCATAATTTGTGACGAGAACATTGGAAGAAGGTGCTACTGTTACTGGACTCCATAAGTCTATATACATCATGTCTGAAAAAACCTGGACCCTACGGTTTTTTGGCATAACTTTATTAAAACAAGCCGGTTGTGGATAATTTTTGGCAGAGAAGATCGCGAAGCTATTACCTACCAGTTTTGCCTAGTTCGGTATAGGTCGAGAACCACCTGCATAGTTGCTGTAGCAACCACAGCATCATTGCAAAACAGCATGCTGGTCTACCATGCAAGTTTGGCAATCGGTTTTTTAGGAAACACACGACACTTTTTAACAACTCCACTAAAATGCTCTAATATCAATATCATGTGACGTGTACAATTTTAATTAAAATAGAGTTTCGCATAAGTTATGTTTAAACAGGTTACCAGGAGACCAGTGTGCCGGTGTTGTACCGGTCCACCATGCACGTCCTGCATCAAGAAACACCTGACTTCATTTCACTGGATTTATGGCCGCTAATCAGTCCGCACCTTAACACAATTGAGTACAAGACTTGGTACTGCATGCAGGAGCATACAAGAAGCCAGTACGTTGCATGGCCCAGAAGCAGTGACTGGTGGAAGTCCGGGCTGACTTGGAACAGACCATTGTTAACAAGGCGATAGACCAGTGGAGTAAGCAAGCCTTTGTCAGAGCTAAAGGACAATACTGAACACTTGCTATTTGTGATATCTTGCATTGTGTGGACAGCTGAAATGTTTTAAACAACTTTAATTATCAGTGAAGATCGTAAGAAACTCCATTGTTGAACTTATGCATTAGACCAGAGTGTGTTCTTTTGCAATATTGCAGAGGTTGCTATAGCAACCACACAGGTGGTTCTCGACCAATACGAAACTTTCTAGGCATGACTAGTAGGCAATAGCATCGCGATATTCTTTGCCAAAAATTATGCATCACCGGCTTGTTTTGGTAAAGTTATGCCCAAAAATCGTAGGGATGCAGTTTTTTGAGACACTGCATACGCGTCATCGCCACTTCACTTTCCAGTACAAGTCGACATGGTGAAAGGTACGTTATGTTTGCAGCGTGCTACCGATATATTGTTGCATGCTTTTTATTATCAGTGTGTTATGTAGTATGTCGCGTAAGGTAAACTCTTTTCATCCATCTGTTGGTTCAGTTTAATTGGCAAAGAGGGTTCTAATACAAGTACTTATGATCTGGGATGGCCAGTTTTGTTGGCTAATACATGTATTTTACCAGTTGGTAGATCACAAACAGTCTATCCACTGAATCAGTGACAGAGATGGTGGTTATATCTGCTGAAGGGCATATTGAATTTGATTTTGTTTAGTGAGCACACTGCTGGTTTTGTGTGGGAAAATGTCCTAAGTTCATTGCCCCAGTTTGACTAATTGCTTATCACTGTTTGGCACGCTTTGCTATGTTTCCTCTGACCTCATCAGTGACATTGTTCTGCATTTAGAGGGAGTATTAATAGAGCTGCTCTTGTTTAGCATTGTGCAGCATTTTGTTGTTGCACAATTATATTAGTTAACAATGTCCACCAGACTGGGTTTTGGTCACACTGGGACCCTTATGCTGTGCTTAAAGGCAGTTGCTTTGAGTTTGTTCATTGTAACACGGTGGAGTGGTCACGGTGGAATTGACGACCAGCTGGCTTTATTCATGCTTTGACACTGTTGGTTGGGTCGTCGGACTCGTAATAATTGTCTCCGAAATGACATGCAGTATGTTGTGTAGAATGTTAAGCCTTTTCTCATTCACATTGGCTAACAGACGGTGTACATAGTCGCATGATGTTGAATTGTAACAGTTTTGCCTGTCACAGATTGATTGTTATAAGATACTAATTAATCCTAAATCTGTTGATGTTTAATGTTAATGTTATAAAGTCAAATGTTAACTGCTAGTTATTTATTGTGACCGCTGGTTATTTAGGTTTTTAACGTTTGGTACATTTTCTTTGTTTTGTGTAGTATACAATTGCAACAGTGTACATATGTAATCATCTTCTGTTCAGTTCCATGTGATTGGACTTGTGGACTTTTCTCATGTGACTGTTGACACTGTTGTGATGGTTTCATTTGGATTTTATCATTTCAGCTTGTGTTGCTCTGTGATAACTAGAGAATTAAATGTCAGTTTCCCTGAAACCAAAAACCTAAACACATCACTTTCTGTGTTTAATTTTGTACGGTGTCCTAGCAGTCGTTTTTGACATTATGCCACCTTAATCATATTCGTTTACTAACTAACTAACTAACTTGATGACTAAGGCTTTTTCTGGGTTCAATGTGGGTTCGTGATGCTTTGATCTTTGAACTTAGACTTTGGATCTAAAAATTGAGAATTATTTGGTTTTGTTGCAGCTTAAATTTTACTTAATTGCCATTTGCCGTTTTTTTACTGTTATATAACTACTAGAGCACACACATAACATGTAGTATGTGAATACTAAATAGTACAGTAACATACTGCTTTCTCAGCTTATTCATCAAATCTAAATCTAACAAAGCATAAACCTAATTTGGCAAAAAGCGTTTTAGTTCCCTAATTAGCTATAGTTACAGGGAAATATTTATTAACACTATTAGCAGTTGTTGATCGGCATTCCATGATGTATTATGCTAAAGTGTTTTTTGAATAATTTATTTTTATTGAATATTGAATATGGTACACTGTGACTCGTATTGCATTTATTTTTGCTATGGTTTAAGGGCAATGTCCAGTGGCAGTGACAGAATTGGCAACGTGTGATCTATAATATATTTTTTTGTATTTTGTACAATGTACTTGGCATGAATTTATTTGACAGCTGGATTTTGTGCATCTTTTGACAAAATTTGATGATTGTCTGTAGTTATTTCACAACTCCAAAGACAGTAGGTCTATGTACAACTGCCTGAAGTTTTTTGACATCAGGATGGGCATGCCGTTTGGAAAGCTCCACTCGAGCAATTATAAAGGTTTCCATAAAGATACCTTTTGGGTACTAGGCCTAACCATTGTGCATCGTGTGCACAGGGGTGCTTACGCAAAGGCCAATTCAGTTTAGAGTATCTCTCCTACGGTCAAAATTAATTCTGTGCAAGCATAATTGTTGTTATAAATCATTATTCAGCTTTGCAGTTTCATTTTACGGACGCTGAACTCGTCTGTGTGTTGTCTTTCACTCTGTGGAGTAGCTGCAAACTGTCTTCAGATTTTGTCAAAGGACTGCTGGCGACTGTGTGATTAAGGGCCTACCGCTGGTTGCATTTGTTATGGCAAAGCCCCATTTATTTGTAATATACAGGCCTGTACTCGTGATGACGGCCTGGAGTAAAAGCGGGAACATTAACACAGCTGCTGTAGTTACTATAGCACAGTGCAATACTCTTGTTGCACGATGTTCTAGGCAGCCTATAGGTCCAGCAGATTGGGTTTTTGTCACACTGGGACCCTTACGCTGT
>Ga0126335_1001211_pt1 | contig 14160 bp, 7 predicted proteins | sample OlaspJWI45metaG_FD_108409 | JGI IMG/M metagenome (GOLD analysis project Ga0126335, IMG submission 108409) | Marine gutless worms symbiont microbial communities from Oahu, Hawaii - Olavius sp. 1 OAHU.JWI-45 metaG | ecosystem: Host-associated > Annelida > Digestive system > Unclassified | place... | reverse complement strand
ATATATATATATATATATATATATATATATATATATATATATATATAGATATGTAGATAGGTATGTGAATTGTGGGGTCTCCCCCCCCTCTCTCCCCCCCCCTCCCTCCCCTCCCCTTTTAATGGGGGTCCGGAGGTATAACCCCCGGAGAAAATTTTGAAGTTAAAGGTGCTCGTAGGTGAGTTTTAGAGCATTTTGGGCCTCAAAATTAACTTGAAAGTCCCTCTATTTTTAACAAAAAAATTCTTTTTTGCCCGGCCATTGGGGGGGCCTGGGCCCCCCTTGTCTACGCCAGTGTATATATATACATACAATACCGCTTGTAGAGGAGAACTTGCAGCAGATCAGATATGACGGACAGGTCCTGCATACCGACTGCAATGTCAACAGCATTCTACAGGAAACACCAAAAACAGTGGTGTCAGTGAATGATTATCACACAACAAACGAGAGCTCAGCTAATGCTGTGATGGCACGCATCTTCTTGGTGAATTCAGATCACGGCCGAAGTCAAAAATCCCATCCTAGATGCAAACACTGGGGATTTTTATGGTGCTGTGACGTTATGGCACCTAACCATGGATCCAAAGTGAGACGTTTGGTACCCTTGCCTAAATTCAACTCATGGTTGGTAAAAAAATAGGAAAAGAAAGGATTTTTTCAGCCAGGTCTGCCATCGAAGGTAGATACAGAAAACATGCATTAATAATTCATTCTAGATTTTTCCAAAACAGAAAACTGATAATTATTAACTTATTATATAAGCAACACAAGCTGGACCAACAATGCAACATTACAAATCACCTTAGGCCCTTTCGACATCCACTCGGAGCGAATTATCCGCAGACTGCGATGACGATGTGAAATGACACTCATAAAAGTGCTGTGAGCAGCCGCCATTGATGTCAATTGATCAGCCTCTGACATTGGCTCTGAACCATTCTGTATCACATAACACTGCAGACTGATAATAGCATAGTCTTCAAACAGAAAACAGAGATGTAGGGGGGAGTGCTTGAGGGGTAGAACGTTGGACTCAGCATCAAGAAGACCTGGGTTCAAATATGGGCGGAGCCATGCTGGCATGGCACAGTGCCGTAGCATGCATGGCACTGTGCCTAATGGCTTTTCCTTTGGATGTCCGTCGAAGATGACAACGACGATCCTGACTCTCATAAGTCATGGTGAGTTGGATGAGGATGGTTGGTGGTGCACCCGCATGTGACTTCGGAGGCCGAAGTCTGATGCACAGTTTCTACCGCACATAGGACAGGAAATGCTTCCACTAGAGAATCGAGAAGCCTGCACTTATCATTGATGTCAAATCCAACACCGTTCTTCCCGAGCTTTAGTGCGATTAGCCTCAAATGTTTTGATAGCTTCGTGATAAGTTTTTCGCCATACAACTCTCTGTCCTTGAATCTCTTCTTCTGCCCCCTCGACTACGACTTCCGCGTACAAGTTTTCCATAGAAGAGTCAGTTTGCCTGATCTCTCGCAGCTGCTGTTGGATGATGAGTGCCTTGATACTGATACAATAAAGTGGACTGAAGAATGGTAACATGAGGAACTCAGTCAGCCCACGCCAGGCCAAGGATATGCTGGAGACACCGGATATGGAAAGACTCGAGGCTGCAGATATGGCAGCAGGTTGTCCAGGCTTCACATCCATACAGCAGGGCAGAAATGCAGACGGCCTTGTATACGGCCACTTTGGTGGCAATGGTCGGGTCTCTGTTGAAGATGAGCTTCCGTAATCGCCCAAAGGCAGTGGACACATGGCGTATACTCTGGCTTAAATTTTAGCGTCAAAGAAACACGTGTTTGACAGCACACTGCCGAGGTGTGTGAAGTGATCCATGCATGCGAGACTTGAGCTCCCTGCATGAAACTGTGAAGGGTCGCCTGCACGACCGTGGAGCTTTGGTTGTCATAGTATATCTATTTTTGTAGCATTGATGACCAGACTGCATCTGGTACAAGTGTCAGCTTCAACATCCAGGACGCGTTGGAAGCCATCGGCCGAGTGAGATGCGAGTGCACTATTAATAGCACTGTGATGTTGTGCTTACATCTTAGCCAATAGTGTGCCTGTCCCTGTAGCACGGCGTGCCTCGGCGTGCCTGTGGCATGCACGCGCCACGCCCCCGGTCAAACATACACGTAAAGAATTTTTTTATAACATAGGTATACGCAAGTATGACACTGTATGTATACTGTAGCCAGAAATCTGTCATTTTGTGCAGAGTAATCTTACCACTTTCTACGACCTATATTACAATCCATTGACATCATAAATAAGCAAATGTATAAAGTGCATTGTGCAAGATGCTTCTCAGTGACAGCAGCAAGACAATAAGTAAGTAAACCTACACGCCCAGCAGCTCCTGGTCTATGTCGTGAAATATAGTCATCCTCACTGTGACCTTCACAAAATAACATTTACCGGTAATTACAATAATTATCAAAGTTATTTGTAACACTTTCCTGTCAAAACACGCACTCAAGCACAGCAGTAAAAACCGAAATGCTAGCAGAGGATTCAAACAAAATTGTCTTTCAATCGAAGACAGACACCTGACCATGTCTTGTCTGTAGCTTACAATCTAAAGCCAGCCAGCTTGTGACCTTTGACCTTGATCCCATGACCTCAGTACTCAAACTTTACATAGATATTCTGAATATGTAACTTTTAACAAAAATGAAGTTTGTAGGTTAAGGCATTTGATTGTTAACAGTCTAAAGAAGACACAGACAGACAGACATTCACAAAATGCATTACCAGGCTGCTATATGAGGTGGCAATTAGGGCTGTACTGAATAAAGGGTTTTGACTATTTGGCCGAATACGAATAATTAAAACTATTATTTGGCTGAATACAAATAGAATACGAATAGTTGCTTTGAACTTCGAAACAACATCATTGTCATTCATCGTCGTTAACGCTAACATCGTTGTACTAGATATTCATTCACATTCAGCGTCATCAATTTATTAGAATGAGTTAAAAATATACATGTACTCACAAAGTCATTAAACTTGCAGACAGCCATATTTGAAGTTTGCAATGACAGAATGCAGCAGTCGTTAACTATAATTTTTTAATTTGGATCGTTGTGCAAAAAACCAAATGGCATACCACAAACATGATCTGGTGCACGAAACGGTTGATGTTCTCTCCGATCTGACAGAAAAAAATTCCCATCTTTAAACAAAATCCACTGTCTCACAAAGTCACTGACAGTCCCCGTGTGGGTTCCGGGGCTTAGAATAGACCCACTCCGTTTGCTGGCTGGATGTCGTAAGAGGCGACTAAACCAGGCACCCCTCAACCTCTGTGGCCTCATCTGATTACTGATGATGGACTGGAGTGAAAGAGAGAACATTCAGAAGAGGGGCCCCTTGTGGGAACCCTTCTGCAAGAACTCAACTCTTTAGAGCTGACAGAAAAAAGAAGAAACTCTCAGGCACCCAACGGAAGTGCCTGAGGAAACAGAAAAAAGCAACTGCTGCCCAATGGGCTGACGGAGGACTGGGAGCTCGAGGCGCCCACAGCGGCGAATCATGCACTGAGACTGATGACAATACCGGGGGCAGCAGTCGCACAGAAAGACAGCTGTCACCTGGTGGGACACCTCAGGATGCCCAGAGCCAGGTGAAGCGTACTAAGAAACCCTCAGGTGTCCAACAGAAGTGCACGAGGAAACAGAAAAAAGCACCATATAACAGTTAGAGACCTCACGGAGGTTTTCATAGTACCCTGGTAAGAAACACCAGGGGCTTTACTGGGGGATGGACTATGGGCCCATCTGCGGCCTGGTTCTACGAAGGACAACTTCGCCCCCACCGAAACTGGAAACTGCATAAGGCAGCATTTTTGGCACGCATCTAACGTGTTAGATTATGCTATTGCTATTGCAATTCCGTCTGTCTGTCTGTCTGTCTGCCTGTCCATCTGTCTGTCACACTAGTGATCCATGCCTAAATAGTTTTTATGGTTTACACTACACGATGCGTTGATGCTTGACGATTGTTACGGTACCGAGTATGACGTTATGGTACCCTAGGATGAACCCAATAGTGAAACCTTTTGGTACCAACTATGAACTGAATTCAGGCAAGGGTACCACTACGTCTCGCTTTGGGTTCGTGGTTGGGTACCATAACGTCCCATTACTAGGTACAGACTAGGGGACGATAACATTGTAGTACCATACAAATCCTGTGTTTGTGTCTAGGATGGGGGTTTCAACTACGGCCGTGATCGAAATTAACCAGGAAGATGCTCTCGTTACCTTTCTGGTAGCTGGGATCATTGATAACAACTCCTTCATTGTCACCGGAGCCTTCACCAGTGGAAACAACTGGATTTGCTTTGCTAACACACGTATATAACATTACTCTCACTACCATCTTCTATATATATAAGGCGCTTTGTGTGTATGTGTGTATGTTAGCTTGTAACTTGGGAACAGGTAGGGTGATTGCCTCCAAATTATCACGGTAGCTCTGGGGCGTCCCAGGGATTATTTTACGTGCAAAAAATTTTGGAAGTTGGGGTGGGGCGGGGAGGGGAAGTGACAAGTTTGGGGCTGGCCTGACTGGGCGAGTAGAATGGCTAGTAATTAGTTAATTATCTTCAACAGTATAAACCTAATTTACGGTTTGTGGTCAGATTTGGTCCAGTATGTTTCAGCGTGCAAGATTGTAAGTGTATATGTCCAGCAGTGCAACACCCTGGATAAAAGACACACAGTTGGATTGACGAGTTGGAGGCACCAGAGGTGAGCCACGTGATTAGTCAACGTTAAACAGATAAGTCCTTAAAATACGAGAGAACTATTTAGTCGCAGTAGCCGTTCTCATTTTCTGTCAATCAATCAATCAATCTATCCGAAAATTTCTATAGCGCCACTTACAATAAAATGGGCAGCGGTGTTTCACAATAAAATATAAAATAGGTACGATGAAAATAATGGGGAAGCTGATTCATGCATTGGCTGCTGCGATGGCGAATGCACGATCTGATGTTTTGTCAGATGTTTCTGGCTTCACCAGTAGACCAGCGCCTGACTATTGTAGCCGATGAGTTGGACAGAAAGCGTTCAGCATCTCATAGAGGCAGGTGGATTGGTGGTGAAGCAGTGCCTTGAAGGCTAATGCAGCATGTAGTTTATACAACTAGCTATGCATTTAGTTCAGTCAGCTGAAAACAAAAAAACATGTTAGAATGACCAAAACTTATTCTCAGGGCATTTCTGGGTACAAAGGATCAGCCAGTTCAGAGACTTGGGGCAGTTGATGGCTGAAGCCTGACGCATGGGGTGGGGTTCTTGGGGCAGTAGGGTCCAGGGGGAACCCCGGCTGCCAAAGCAAGTTATTTACATTAATCCTAATATTCCTAATTGCAGTAACTGTCATTGTCAGTCTGGGGAGTGTGGGGAGGAGGACCGTGCCTTGGATAGTGATGGTATATATAGATAAAACAGACAGTGGTATGACAGCACATGTGGGGATTATTGAAACAAAAAATCTGACAATTTTTATTTCAGATTAACAAGTAATTAGACTTACCCTCCTTTTTCAGCTGGTGACACTGACACATGGCCAGCTACAAACGTTTTACGTCCACTACAAAACACAATGACGTAACTTACAATAATGACTACCGTAGAGTTATAAGATATTACGAGCAACAAGACATGTAATGTGTACTGTTAAAAATTCTTGCCAGAATATTTGGTAATGCTAAGCAAATCACTAAGACAAACTAGCATATTATTTTCGTCATTGCCAGACATTTGCTGCCTGAACTACTGACTCTCCCCTGACAATTTATGGTACTCAGTATATTTCCTTGCATTTTATTCAAAATTGGCTGAGTTTTATTTAAAAATGTGACAAAAATGTTATTGGCTAACATTTTTCTGAATCATGCGACATACATGCTATCTCCATGAAAGTTCTAGGGTAAAATGCCACGTTTTCTTCAGCTGTCGAGTACTGTCTGCATTGCTTGCATGATCTGCTGAGTTGATACTTGTATAAGCACTCATATTCAAACTCACCCACTGGACTCTTGTTTGGCTTGCTCACTGCAATCAGCCATAGCACCAAGTGCTGACAATTTCTGACAAAACAAATACTGCACGCATTACTAATAATGAATCATGAAATAAAATAAAATGTAAAAATCTGAAAACCCTAACCTAGAAAATACTAAACTTAACGTACTATACGGAAAAAGTTTACATCCATCATATGTTTAAATACACTTTGCTTCAAAATACGACAACCTCAGCATTTTCCAGTCTCTGGACTCTGTGTCTGTGTGCAGCGTCCAACACACTCATGTAGCAGACCTGGGCAGGCTGTTCACTCACCACTGTGGTGCCTAGGCCAACTCAGCTTTCCATTCCTCCAGAGTCGGAAAATGAGGACCAGCTTCGGCCCAGAAGGCAAAGTCAGGTACGGTTCATGCTATTTGTGGCTAAATGCATGGCATGGGTGTGCAGGTAAAATATGTATGATCTCTTGACAACACATGCCACACCTGAGCACTTCTGTGATGAGGTTCCCATATGAAGAAGTGCTATATCAAATGCCCTCAACCTTTTACCTTGGTGTAAGTGTACGACAAGACTGTACCAGTCGTACATACCTCAATGTCGACTACGAATGTGAGAACGTTATTCTTGAACATGCTGGCACCGACCTGCAGAGACACACTGCAATGTCAGCTGCACACAGAGATGTACTGATCACAAACGAAAAACTACGCCACTCTGGCCTATGTTAGTTTTTGTAAATTGTCAAAAATTTACATACACAGCAGCTACAGATCACTTCCATTTATTGGCACTTACCACATGGTGCTAATGGCCACATGACCTTCACTGCCCATCCAGTGGCGGATTTAGGATATTGTGCGGGAGGGGCCAAGCTTCCTTCTTTTCCCCAACCCCTCGCCTATCCCTTCCCTCCTCCCGTTTACCTTTCGCTTCCTTCCATTGTTCCTCACCCCTTCGATTCCCCTCATTGCCTCGAAATGGTCCCCCAAATGTAGATAGGGGGTCCGGGTTAGCACTGTCAACTCCCCCAGCAGGGTCCTGGACTGCAGCTTACAACGCAGCAGCATTTCTGTGACATTTTGAGTACAGAATTCTGTCTAGCAGCATCTATATAGGACTGTTTTGTGTGAACCAAAATGTTATAACTGAAACAAATTTGGCTAAACTTGAGTGCGAGGAAGGTGCCGTGGCCCGCCCCAGCCGTTCCCCATGTCTGCCAGTGTGTCCATCAGCTTCACGTTTTATTAGCTATATTTACTTCAATTTCAAATCAAATACACATGATGTGGATTATTGGCGACCAATGATCCTGTCTGTCACGTGGAAAAGGCTGTGCAAAAATGGCTGAGCGGACTGACATCTTGGTTGGGGTGGGAAATCCTGGTGACCCAAGAAACACTGCATTAGATGGGACCACCATCCTCCACAGTGAGGGGGGTTCAATGTGGCCTTTGCAGGTCTTTTGACAATAAAGGCCTACCCCGACATTCACTGTGTCTGTTGTAACAATAGCGTTTTGTATTCGTTTCTATTCTTATTCTAGTTTTCTACGTACATTTTTCTTTGTAATCCAGCCGAACTGGCTATCAAAGTTCAATAAAGAACATCAGCATACCAGCTGTTTCAAAGAGACGACCACATCGCAGGGTTCAGCAGATTGTGAAACACTGGCAGACTGACAGAGGCTTGACAGATTCAGAGACTGATAGAGCTTCATAGGCTCCCAGCCGTAAACGTTCAGGACACAGCCCGCAGTGCTGAATATACGAGCCGTATCTGGATGGAATATCAATGTTCTAAAATCAATGCAACAAACTTCTGTTACCAGTGATGCTGCCATTATTTATCAAGCAATTTCTAGAATCAAACGGATCTACACAGAACTTACTACAAACAGTGCCATCTCTTTAAAATATCTGTTATCATTTTTATGCAAAATAAACACACACTGCTTCAGCTGCTGATCATGTGTAGGCCACTGGTATCATTAGTTTTGCTGTGAAAATTCTCTATCTATGTTACATTATCATCATTTACTTGATCATAAATACTGTACAATAAGTGCAGGACAGAAAAGCACAAGTACTTAAATATAAAATAAATAAACTGAAGGTAAAAACGACAGTGTGTTCAAAAGCACTAAAAGTACTGTTGTAGATTACTTACAGATTGCAAAGTTGGAAACATGTAGCTGTTTTTCCAAAACACATTTATAAAAAAAACCAGCTAGTTGTAGAGGCAATTGCTCTGGACATATTCCTCAGTGTGGAGCACTGAAGTTCATGGACGGCAAAATAAGGTGGGTGACTGTTTTTTCTCCAAACGATGTCTCAAGACTGAGACGGTCTAAGAACATCAAATTTGGCACAAAGGTGAAGACTAGTACAAGGATGATGCGTGCGCTTAGATTTTTGGAAAAAGCTTTTTAACTGTGGCAAAATTGGCAAAAAAAATAGGCCCAAAACCAGCAAACAGTAAAAAATGCCAATTTTTCTTTTCCACTTGCATTGTGGCACCACGTATATGCAGAAACAGTGCCATCACGCGAGTCGATTCTCAATATGCTATCTCAGACAATGCGTAGCACTGAGGACCCTTTGACGATAGTCACCCTACTTTCTCATAGAAAATCTTGTCTCACAAAAACTTCACCCAAAAATGCTGCAAAGTACATGCCAAATTGCCATTATATATGCTCACAGTTGTGTTTTGAGACACGTAATAGCTAGATCAACTGAAACATGGTAAAGATATGAGAATATTGCCAGATATACAACATTATGCTACAAATTCTAAAATAAGCTCAGATTACTACAACAAAAGCAACGGAGAAGTTGACAAATTGCAAACAGAAATGTAGTTGTGGTGTATTACCGAACTGGCAAACAGTCGGCATGTACAGAGTGTGTGCTGCTGACCAACTCATGCGAGTCGAGATCCCAAAACTTCACCGTTCTATGCACCATATTCATTATCTATGCATTATTCAATCATCACTAGTAGCTAAGAACACCTTTTGTTACTCATGTTTAGTTCTTAGCAGCCATGCAAATCATTGCCTGCAAAAACTCGTCTCTGAAACAACCCGGTATATGTTGAGTGAGAAACAACACCCGTCTAGCTCATGCTTATACTTAGCACGTAGCACTGATCTATCTCGGGTTTGAGAATAGTGAATTTAAATACCATGAAAGTGTAAAAAAATTCACTTTAGAACCCCAATAAATGGGCAGCATACCTGTCAGAACTGGCCGAAGCCAGTAGAAGTTCTGACGGATGATATTCAACTGCATTGACTGGACCGGTGTGTTTGTCAAATGTACATATCGGTTTGCCCGTCTCCAGTGCCCACAACTGTGCCACACAACAACCAAGTGACTGAGCTAACTAGAGTTTAGTCAAATGTAATAAAATTAAAACAAAAACATTTTAAAAAAATGATATATAAAACATACTGTCATTTCAATGGACAGCCTCAGCAAAACCAAACAAACCCTCTTGGACAGCTAGCAAATAAAAAAAGAAAAAAAACAAAAAACGATATAGCGGAAAAGATATGGTAAAGACAGCAGGTGATCGGCCCACTCAGTAACAATGACAAATTCACAAACTGAAGACTATAGATCTTTAGCCAAACTTTTTTTGCAAAGACAAGCAATTACAGAACTGAAAAGTCATTGGCCAGTTTTACTTACTTTAATAACACCTGCGTTATCACCAGTCACCATCCAACGTCCATCAGGGCTGAATCTTACACAATTCACAGGCTCCACATGACCCTACACAGTTTAACATAATGATTATATTATTTCAGATTATTATGCTAATTACAATGTCAACTATAGGAGCATATTGCACCAGGAGTACGTCAGCATACACAGCAATACATGGTAATAACTCGTTAAAGACACGTATTAAATACTACTATTAATCCAGCTCCCTCTTTATAGCAGATATACACTCCAGTTGCACTCTTTTAATTCTCATATGCATTTGTTTAACATATCCCCAGCCATTTTAGCATACATCTAATTCTCCATAACACATATACCCCTACATCGCTACAATTACTTAATCGCATTTATCATTTTTTCATAGCTTGTTATCATTGTATCCGTTTATCCTAGGCCTAGCTCATTTAAAGTTGCATTCTGACAACGTTTTACAATTAAACAAACATGAATGAATGTATGTATGTCTGTCTGTCAGCCCGTTCGTCCATCCACCCATCCATCCAATGACCACCAGCAGTTTGTTTACGTTTGGCTAGCCCAGCCAGTCAACTCCAGCCACCAGTGCTGCAAAATTGCACCACCTAGTCGTCATCGTCATCATCATCATCATCATCATCATCATCATCATCATCATCATCATCATCATCATCATCATCATCATCATCATCAATCGTCATCATCAATCGTCATCATCATCGTCATCAATCGTCGTTATCGTCGTCATCGTCATCATCGTCATCATCAATCATCATCATCATCATCATCACCATCATCAATCATCAATCATCATCATCATCATCATCATCATCAATCGTCGTCATCATCGTCATCAATCGTCGTTATCGTCGTCATCGTCATCATCGTCATCATCGTCATCATCAATCATCATCATCATCATCACCATCATCAATCATCATCGTCATCGTCATCGTCATCGTCATCGTCATCATCAATCATCAATCATCAATCATCAATCATCATCATCATCATCATCATCATAGCTGGTTCCTCAACATGATGCCAGTGGAAACGTCTGTGCAAGCTCGATTCCTTCTACGGATGTCGATGCCACTCCCATCATCATGGTCAATGTACGAACCCAGGTAGACAAACATATCAACTAGGTCCACCTGGTGAATGCAGTTAAATGTGCTACCAGTCTAACCAGCATCTGTCCTTGTTGAATATTACAAAACAGCGCAAAGCCATGAAAGCTTGAAGCAAACTAAAGCTCACTTTGTAAGTGTTGATGCATCCTTTTCTCCTCAGATCCCAAAACTGCAGACCAAAGCATACGAGTCAATACAGCGTCATATGCAGCATATGAATAAACTTAATTTTCAGTACGCTATATTTATGTTAGACATACATGTACATAAGATAAACAGTCACACAGATGGAAAGACAGAAAACAGTTGAGTAGACAAAAATAAAGAAGAAATATTCAACAAATACAGAAACAAAATAGTGGCCACCTTGCGTCACTTCATTTTTGCTTTGCTTTAAAAATAATCTCAAACAAACCTTCACATTATGGTCAGCTGAAGTGCTTGCTGCAAATTCACCGAACGGATACAACTCAATGCTGCGAATGGCACCTCTGTGACCACTCAAATTACGAACGACTGACAACCAACCAGACACAAGCACCAGTTACTACAGTCAGCAGAAATGTATTTATGAATAAATATGTACGTAAATGAAAAACATTGTTAATGAAAAGTCCTATAGGTCAAATCAAATTACCATGTGTGAATCAATCTCATAATTTAAATCAAATCATAATTTCAATTTGCCAATCAATTCACTGGTTGGGCAACAGTTCAAACGTATACATATTGGGATCATAATCAGCAAAACTTTAATTGTTACAAACTTTTCGTTTCTTCAACATCCCACACTTTGACAATTCCATCTGCACAACCCGATGCAAGTCTTTTCTCATTGCTGTGAAATCTGACGGCTTCTACCGGACTTTTGTGACCACTGAAACTCTACAAAGAGTGACCAGAAATTGTAAAACTAGCAAACATACATAACCCAAAGTAAATTAGCTGCCTACAAAATCAAGCACATAACCAAATCAGTTATAATGTATGCATTATAGAGATACCATTTCAGTACCATATTTCCTTAGCAATAAGGGGGGACACCCATACACTACCAAGATACACGAAGTTTTCTCTCCTATACTGACTTAACTTCTAAAGATGTATACAACCTGGTGATGGATTGATCCACCAGTTGAGTAGTCACAATGGTCGAATGACAAATGATGATTTGGCTGCTCGAACATTGTGTCACACACAGTAAAAATCATTAGGGGCCGATTGCACCATTAAAGTTTAAACTTGAGATCAACAGAACTCGATCAACTGCTAGAACGAGTCCAGTTTCAAGTCCAACGAATTTGAGTTGTGCCAGAAATTTATGAACAACTTTAACTGAACTTGAGTTTAACCCGTGACCTATATAGGTCACTTAATCTCACAAACTCCTATTGGCAGAACGAACATGTCTGTCGACTAGGCCTACACATCACTGGTGGGTTTTTACGTTTCATTCACGCCAGCCAGGGACTCTATTCACAAAATGTTGTCGTACGTACGCCGGTCGTATGACACGGATACAACGCTGTTACCTATTTACAATGCATGTCGCACGTACAACTGTCGTAAATTTGGCTGTAAATCTACGGCATACCATGTCATATGATCATCATTTCTAACCACTTTGCTGATTGCTGCATTGTTTTAATTTCAGCAGGGGCGTGTTAAGTTTAGCAGCGCTACCGCAGCAATGGCAGCAATTTTCACTAATTGTAACTGCTGCATTTTCACTTGACATTTTCACTTAACACAACTCTAAATGATGCACGCAGCAAACGCATTTCTGCAAAACCTCACTGCAGGGGGCATGTCACTGTGCAAGATGGCAAATGGTGAAAATTGTCTGATAAAAAAACAAAGTTTTAGTGAGGTTCTGCATTTGTAGTTTACTTGCAGATGAAGAACAACAAAATATTACACTGTGTATGTGAGTTAAAACTTTATGCACTGAACGTAGGTAAATCTAAAATAAGGATTATCGATGCACTGACTGTTTACAGTGACGTCATGACAAGTTCAGCGATGCAAGTCGTTAAGTAATGTAGCAGCAAGATTGCGCAGCAATGTATGGTAGCGATTAGTAAATTAACTCGCCCCAGGCTGCTACATCTTTTGCCTATGGCTATGTCATGGCCACGTCATCATGTGCAAAATAAGTGTGAAATAACTGCACTTTAATTCTATTTCACCAACACATTCGGTAAGAATAGTGGATCTACTCATTTCTTCACTTCATGTCGTCTGCTTGTGTTCGTTAAGCTCAAAACTTCAGAAATATCATGCCAATACTTGCATAAACCATCATTGTTTACTTTTGTAAAAACAAAGTTCAGTGCTTGATTGCTCAAAAGTGGCGGTTCAGGTTTAAACCAGAATTCAAGACTGAACGAGTTCACTTAAAATTAATAGTGCAACACGCATTCACCATGAACCAGTTCACAGTAGCCTACTTGATTGAATTCCATGCTGAACCGCGACGATGCAATCGGCCCTAAAAGAAACTGCACATTTGGAGACAGTAAGCCTTATCTAACAGCAGACCCCAGAATGGAGGGTCTTACCCACTGTGTGTATGCTTAAAATGCATGCTAAATTCACAACAAACTATGCAATAAACTGACCATGAGACAATTAGGCTTATCAAGTGACCAGAGGTTAATCTGGTTGTCTTCACCACCAGTGGCCAGTAGTCGACCTGACGTGTGACCAAGACATAAGCTGTGTACCCTGCTAGCATGGGTAACATATTCCTCTAAAAATACAGAACAATTACTATCAGATTAAATAACCAATTATTGCAAACAAGAAGACATAAACAACTGCACATTACTAAAGCAAAACAATCAACAGCAATCTAGCACAAAGCTTAACAAAACACTTTACAGTGCACAAAATTTTCCATATTCTCAGTCTCGGGGATCGGGATGTCCATCTAATACAATGTCCTTGTGTCCCCAAAAGTAGGGATCGTGGAATTATGCGATTATGCGCGCGCATAATTTAGCGCATAATTAATGACCTTCCGCATAACTGGGCAAATCCTGCATAATCCAACGAGCTCCTCATAATCTGTCTCATTTATGAATGACGTTTTGTTATACATTAGGAATTTTGCTTATAGTTACGAATGTACGCTATATTCTAACAACAAATACTGTTTCCCGCTAAATTCATCAAATATTCCCTGTTGCTGGCTTATTTTTCTTACTTATTAACTGTTGGCAACTCGCTGCTGACGTCATTGTT
>Ga0126335_1001210_pt1 | contig 14169 bp, 5 predicted proteins | sample OlaspJWI45metaG_FD_108409 | JGI IMG/M metagenome (GOLD analysis project Ga0126335, IMG submission 108409) | Marine gutless worms symbiont microbial communities from Oahu, Hawaii - Olavius sp. 1 OAHU.JWI-45 metaG | ecosystem: Host-associated > Annelida > Digestive system > Unclassified | place... | reverse complement strand
TTGGGCAAGTTGTTTACATGCACGTGCCTCTGTCCACCAAGCAGTATAAGTTGGTACCAGCTTCAGCTGGGACATAGTGCACCGCAGGAGCGGTGCTGGTAGGCTGGCAGCCTATCGGCAGACTTTACAGTTGGTGGCCAACTGGCGCCGCTCCAGCATCGCTAATACCTGTGGTTGCCGTTGTATTTCATCTGCGGTTTGTCGGATGTCATAATAAACGAATATTATTATTAAACCTGGGAAACAGCCATCATCGAGGCTATTATAAGTTATATATTATGATTACATTGCATTACATTATCGTCTGACTTTTTTGCGTTAAACATGACAACCGTTTTCGTCATACATGCAACTATGCATTTTGCACTAATTTTAGTTTTTTTTATTATGCCGTACTTGTTACGCAATCTACCTTCATTAACTGGTCTATTTCGCCCTTTAGAAATTAATTTGCACGAAAGGTAGTGTTGCAGACAATAATCAGTCGTTGCTGACAAATGCCGCCGGCTTTAGATCTCTTACATACGCATCTTACTGGCAGATACATCTTCGAGGCATAGCCACTTAATCGGGCGTTAACCGCCGATTCGCAAGCTGTTGTTGTCCCTGTAATCAAGGCCTCCAGATTAATACTGATTCTCGCCTATTCCGGTCATCGATGATCTGCAGAGCGAAGGTCGACTGCCTCTGTTAAGTAGCATTTCTACAACCTATCAAACCTACGACTCCAGCAAAATCGCAATAAACTGAACGTGTAAATCATGCTGTCGAGTGAAAATGATATATCGGATTACGTCAAAACCAGTTCATGTTTGCTTGTTAAGTTGTCAACTCTGTCTGCAGTCCGGCAGTCTTCGAGAAATAGTGTGAAGATTAACACGACTGATTGTCAGTTCGTTGACTTTCCGGTATGTTGGCGGCGTGGCGAAGATTACGTTGAGCGACCGCTCGCTGCGAGGGTCGAACATGACACGGTAATCACCATACATCGCGGCGCTATCCGATATCCGCTGTATATATGGGGCCACAGTCTTGTTAGCACTATCTCACAACAAGTGGTAGCGTGGCTTAGGTGGTAACTCGTTAGTTTCCATCAACCCAGCTCCTGTACGTCGGGCCCGGTTGTAAGTTGGATGGGTGACCGCCTACGGGCCACTGAACCATCTCGAATCTCAATACATAGCCAGCCATCTAGGTCAAGCTGTCTGGTCTCCCCTAAGTCAGTACTTAGCTTATACACTGAGTATCAGCGATAGCTTGGGAGTAAGTAGACACACCACGTAGAAGGAGTGAACTAGCCCCGTATCTGTGGTCTCGCGGTGTCTAATGTCTGATAAAATGATAGTTGGAGAAACAAATCAAATATGAGTATTGCCTACGATAAACCCATAAAACTAAAAATGGACCTGACTTTTATTATTATTATTATTTTATCATCATTTACCATCACTTTAATTTTATTTTCTTTAAAACTGACATACTGGAACCATACGGCATTGCTATTCAGAGAACTACTTTCATTCACTGATAGTTCAAATGGCAGTTCGTTATGACAAAAACTCAATTGATAGCAACATTGACAGTGTAGTGTCATAAATTATTCGACGAAGTATATCTCCATGAGTTGGTGAATAGCCGTTTAATTTTACATTAAAGTTTCGGTTATTCTTTGTACTGTAAAGCAGTATCGCATGGCTAATTAGGCTGAAAACGTTGCAGGTGCGGCGCCGATCAGGCAGCGCAATTTATCAACTCAGTCATATATTGTGGCTCAGGCGCTGGTGGCTAAAAGCGGAAAGCATCAGCGGTGTAGATTAAAGAATTCCGTCAAAACCTATGCTTGATTTCTTCTGCGATCGACGCGTTATGGCTGGATATAACGGTTAAAAGAATCGGCGATTGCGCAACTTTGATGCTGCGACTATGCGTTACAGCGCGCCATTGATGCGGAGGAGCATGCTGCAGCTGCTGCAGCTGATGTGATGATGCTGATGCACTCAGCGATACACAGCAGCTGACATAAGTCGGCAGCGACTGCTCAGCAAAGTGCGCCCGCCACTAATTCGCGCCGGTCGGTCATATTCTCACGAAGTTTCATCTCGAGATCTCGTCATAGTGCGGCGCGCACCTGCGTGACGTGGTGTGATGGAGTCGGACTCTGGCGTCGTCGACTGCGTGTCATTTGCCAACATGACGGCATCGTCAAACTGCTCGGAAGCCGCCTCCAGCACTAACGTCGTCTTCGAATACTTTGTTCGCATCATCATTCCAATAATCTTCGGTCTCATCGCGCTGCTCGGCTTCATTGGCAACCTCTCCGTCATCGTCGTCGTCGCCGCCAATAAGAACATGCGAAACACGACCAACATTCTAATCATCGGACTTGCGGCCGCAGACCTCGTATTTATCGTCGTCTGTGTACCATTCACCGCCGTCATCTACGTTCTCCCCGTCTGGCCCTTCGGCCTCGTCTGGTGCAAGGTACGATGATAAACGTTTCAGTTATAAACTAAGAAAATTGATAAATTATACTATAAAACATGAAAATATTTCGTATTACGTTAGTTGACATCGGTTAGTTGACATTGAAAAGAATATCTCCAGTGACATACTGTTGAAAAGCTTCAACTCTATCAGCCACAACAAAACAGGAAAAACGTCAGCGCATTGGTACTGTTGTAGATCTACCAGTATGTAATCCACGTGACGGCTCATGCTAGCGTCTACACTCTTGTTCTCATGTCACTCGACCGCTATCTGGCCGTCGTTCATCCAATCACTTCTATGACGATAAGAAACGTTCGCAACACATCGTTTGCGCTCGCCGCCGCATGGCTTATCATCGTCGCCGCCAACGCGCCTATGCTCGCCGTCTTTCAGGTATCGTGACGCCTGATTATTAGGCGGAATACTGTTGCCCAGCGTTGTGCACCTAAGCTCATAAACAACTAATTAGCTGACCCGCCAGAATTTGGGGGCCAACTATAGTAATGGTCCGCGTTGTCCGTCTATCTTTCTGTCTGTCTGTCTGTAACACGCGAATATCCCCGAAACTAAGCGAGATAGACTTATGGTTACTATGAAACGCGAATAGAAACTTGAGCTTCCCGATTCAGATTGATATCGGACAATGTGAACATAACATGCACCAAGGTGCAGAAAATATTAAACGACAAAAGATGGCAAAATATTGTAAACTGAAAAATGTAATTGCGAATTAACATGAACAAGTCTGCATTACTGTGAGCGGAAATAATAATTTTTAGAACTTTCGACCCGATTCAACCCGATGCGACCTGCGGGTCGACCGCGACCCATGGAGATCTCAGCTCAGGGGTAGTCCGTTTCACACAGTTGCGGTGGCTCCCAGTTCTTGCCAACTTATTTCCTTGATGCTTAAGTCGTAAATCAGCGTGCACAGAATCCGCTCTGATCTGACCCAGACTGACATCACAACAGAGTGGAGAGAATCTGGCACTCGGCTCTTGTGGTTAACAAAAAATGCTATAGAGTGCGACTACCCAGGGTTTCCATCTTCCTCGCCAATGACGGTGCGCTGTTTGTCTTCATGCATGGTGCCTCTCCTCAATTGACAAATGCGGTCAGGTCCAGACAATGACTCATGCGTGCAAAAATGTCCGACATCGCAATTCTGTGAAGGCGGCGGATTTAGAGAACCTACACTTGACAGATGATGCAGCAACCTCCTCTGCAAGACATGGCGACAACGGCATTCACGAAATGAATAAAGTCAGGCCGCTGATGTATGTTGCTATTTGTATGTCCACATATGGATCTCCGAAACTGCCGAGCAGACCCCGGTCATAAGTTGGCACTCGGTTATTACGTTGACTTATTTGACTCCTTTTGACCCATCGATTCTATCAGTGTCAAGAGGGCCGCCAAACTGCAGACGTGTTGATGTTTTCCGACCAGTAATAGCTTTGGGATCCACGTAGTTTTGAATTGCAGCAAGTAATCTAACAAGTGTAACGGGCGTCATTTCAGATTAACTTTAGGGGAGCAAACCCCACTCCTTCCCTTCTTTTGTTTCCTTTATTGCCCCTTTCTTCCTATTTCCCTCCTTCTCCTCCCCCTTTCCTTTCCTCACTTTCCTTTCCCTCTCATCCCATCTCTGCCACGAAGCGGCCCTCTAAATCCAGCTATAGAAAATGTAGAGGAGCGCTGTGAGCTCCTCCAGTGGGTCCGGAAGGAGCCCGGCCACCAAACTTAGGTGAATTTTAAGCCAAAACTAGCACATTCTGTGGACTATATTTTGCTGCACAATTTGACATGACAACAGAAGAGAAAATGGTAATTTTTGAAGTAATTACTATTGCTGTCCAGTGATTGGCAACAGCATTGTCAGTAGATATATAAACACAAGTCTAATACATTAAATGCAAACACTTGCAAATATGTCCAAAAGCAGAAACGGCCTATAGGCCTACAACAAAACGCAGCACAGTTGAAAAGTACTGCTGCATGCATCAAGGGATAAAGGCGCTGTAGGCAGCTCAATTGCCCCTAAAGCTCAGAGGAGCCCCTAAGTAATAACGAACAATATTTACAGATCCATAAATTCAGCCTAGGCACCCCCGTACCAAAAAGTGGGACTATAAAAATGTATGCGAGCGAAGCGATCAGAAAATTGTTCTGCTATTGTGGCTTAAACTAGCCAACCTTGGCCTAGGAAACACTACTTGCCCCTACGTACCGTCCATCCTTGGGACAGAATGACGCCCCTGACAAGTGGCCAGAGTTATTTGATGAAGGCCGCATCAAATGAGGCGCCATCTGGCGAATGAGTCGAAAAAGTCGTAATTGTGTACCTTATAATGGGTGAAATTCCCTTCACTTTCCTCCTTCTCGCCTTTGGGAGATCGAGATCCTTATCTAATAGACTGTACCTTAGGCCCTCAATAGTCTCCATCCAAAACTGGACTTCGATCCGTTCAGCCATTTTTGCAAAGTGCATGCAGGCGCGTGAAAAACAGAGAGACTGACGGATTCTAACGGACAGACTTACAGGCAGTCACACCACACTACAGGTCCAGTACAGAATCATCGATCGCAATAGCCCGCATCTCATGCATTCTATGAGGCCTAAAAATCTAAAATTTGAACTGTTTGGGTTTCAATGTTTAAAAAATTAAAACGTAGGCAATTCTATACAGCGCTCTGACGACTAGGAGTGGAAGTTACGTGAGCGATCGCTGATGCCACGACGTGTTGGCATGCAGGTGCTTGAATTCGACGAGAATGGTGAACAAAGATCAACGTGCGCCAACGAACGCATTGTCTACGGCGACGCACATCACGCGCGAGTATTCTACGGCACGTTCTTTGCGTTCGCCTTTCTAATTCCACTCATAGCTATCAGCTTACTGTACGGAGCCATGATTCGTCGTCTGCTGACGAAGACCGTCGCCGGCGGCGGTGGCGGTGCGGGCAGCAAGCAGACAGAGTCGATGAGAGCCAAGAGAAGAGTCACGCGTCTTGTTGTCATCGTGGTCGTCATCTTCGCTGCGTGCTGGCTTCCGATGCAGGTGGCTGCATTTTATCTGTCACTGTCAATAATTGCGCTTTCACTGCGATTCCTTGTTTCTGATATCATCTTAACACATGCAACATGATACACGCCGAGCAGTGCACTTACGGCTACAGTTTCATATATATGCACCCACCCCGTATTGGATGTTTTTTTGTCGTCGGACATACGCGAAATTTAAGACTGCGCTTCGGAACTGAGAGCTTGCTTTTTTGTAATAACGCCGGTGATGTCAAACACGTCTTGTATTGATGTTGCATGTGAATCTTGTGCGCTGGACGCAAGTTTTAATAAACTACTTACTTACTTACTTACTTAAACATATGCTTGCTGTTGTAAACGTAATGTAATAATTTAAATGCAAATGTAAATTTATGTAGCTCATTATCGTAGAAAATAAAAACTCTTATGCACTAGTAACCACGAATTGCCGTTGCGTATGTCCCGTGCAATGTTTGTAGCGTATTGTACATGTTTGTGTGACGCAGGTCATTTTCATGCTTCAGTTCTTCAGTTCCGTGGACGACACGACTCTGTCATTCGCGGTGGCCAAGATGGCCGCCAACTGTCTGGCATACATGAACAGTTGTGTCAACCCGATCCTCTACGCGTTCCTGTCGGAGAACTTCCGTAAGGCCTTCTACCGCTTGGTGTCGTGCTGTGTGAGAAGCGGCACTGGTGCCGGTGGTTTTACCGCTTTGAGGAAGATGGAACTGGAACAGACAAACATCGTTGTCGGCCGCAGAATAGAGGCGCCTGCAGCAGCTGCAGCAGCGGAGAAGAATCCAGGACTGGACAGCAATGAGATCGAGGCAATAGCAGCCGAGACGCAGCAGACCGATCTTTAGACAACTCGATAGTGTGAGTGAACGCTGTTAGCTTTAGCATAGTGTCAATGCCGGATACCGGACAAACATGCCACGGTCGACGAAAGGCACGATGCCACGTTTTTAGTCGGCATCGAGTAAATATGATGCGGACTACTGCGATCGATGACCCATGCGTCTGTCAGTTTGTGTGTCACGCGGGCTTAACTTATGCCACTTGGAATTCCAATATTAGATCAGTTGGGAACGGAGTGTCTTTATCGTCCCAAAGTTTGCGAAATTGTTTTCATTTACAAAGTTTCGTTTCACTGGCATTTGAGTGGGTTACTTTATTCTGCGTTATAGGCCTAATCTATGACATGACGTCTTCTTTGGCGCACTGATGAACTAAAACAAAAATCGTTTATTAAAACATCAGACAATGAAAAATGAGCGCACTGCAGTATGATATAAAATACCGTTTTTGCTCGTTTATACACTTCAACAAATCAACTCGACTCCACAGGTCATGCGTGTCCTTGATGTGTTCAGAACTGTAGGACACAGTACAAGGTTCCATACAAACTGACTGTAGCTGTAGAGTCTAAAGCTGAAGTGGCATGTATAGCAACATATTTGAACTGAGAACAGCGCAGACTCGAAACGCTATGAATGACGTTAACAGTCCACGGACACTGCCACTGTTGTTTCAGCAGCCACAGGGCCCAGCTCTGTGTGTGTAAGTGCAAGAAAGCACAAGTCTTGGACAAATACAGAGACCCGCTAGGGTATTTCAGAGAATAGTAAGTGTATATATTGACTTACTTGACTTACATCAGCGTATTTTACGTGCATGATGGTTTAAAACTTTACGCAGAAAAACGATGCGATGTACCCGTGTTGAAGAGTTATTGTAATTGAGTTGTACAGTTGCCACCGTTGTTACGAACTGCAACTAACGCCTGCCTGTATATATTATGGTCTGAATGTGTAATCGCAACAGATTATGTATAGACTCACGACCACAAACATCTATATATTACCTGGTAATTATAGCCAACAAAGCAACAACGAAATATGGTTTCCGATGAGGATGTAACGTACTCCTGTGATTATGGCGCAGCAGTGTATGTTTAAAATTCATGTTAATTTTCGATGTCGCATGGTATTCATCGATATTTGAACATGTTAAATATTTTACCACCATGTAGCGGCGCGCGTGGTGTGTGTCTGTCTATTTTGCCTCATCTAGAAAGTTTATTTTTGGTTACGGGTACATCTTTAGAAACTACAGTTCAAGTTGGCGTATGAAGGTCATTGGACTAAGGTCAAGGCCACGACACTAAAAAGCCAAAAACGCGGGTGTGTGACAGTAAGTCCCCTTGGTTAAAAGGCAGTTTTATTGCATATCGTGTCGTGTTTTATGCCACATAATATGCTTGCAACAGATCGTGTATAGTATTATTTTACGATTGTTTCCGATACAGCGACATGAAGTGATGAAGTGTGGCATCGTCCGCTCGTGCTGTAGCCGTCACCAGCCGACGGTGGGCGTCAGCGACGATCTTTGTGTATCGTGTGAATTGTATGTTTTACCGCGATTGTGTTCTGTAAAGTTCCGCTGCGCTTATAAATGTGAAATAAAGATATCATTGAGGCATATACAGCGAGGCTATGCCGGTTAGTTCTACAGTAGTGTGGTGGCTGACTTGGCAGAACGTCAGACATGCGATCAATCAGTCGCGCGTTCGAGTGTCAGCCGGGCACTTCTGCGTTATAACATTCGGCAAACAATTTACTTTCGATGTCGCATGTGCATCTGTCACCAAGCAGCATAATTTGGTACTGGCCTAAAGACGGGGATTGCGGGGATGTTCTATTTCTAGAAAAGTCGTCGCAAGTTTAACAGGAAGTGATGGCAGCATACCGCCAGGTTCGTAATTTAATCAGATGTGAAATTGATCACGTTGCATAGTGCCGCGATTAACTCCGGTACCCGTACGCCCGTCTTTTGATGAGTACGAGACTTCTTTTACCCTTATTAGGCCTATAGTAGTTATTCTACTCCTATTAATCGTAGAAACAACGTCCCGGTCGTCCTTACTAAAGACGGTGGTCCAAATCCGCGACAACTGCCCACCCGCTGACTTGTGCGCATAGAGACATTGTCAGACGAAGACGCCTTTGCGACAATGACGACAACGAATCATGTTTGATAATATTAAAAATGTGAAATGTGTACAATCACTTAGAGCATATATCATCGCTGTCACAAAGCAGTGGCGGTTTTACCAATATGGCTGTAGCCTTCAACAAAACGAACCGAGACAAGGAGCGTATTGCGAATTATTTGGTAGAGGAAGCACAAATGGCTCGGACATATTCTTAGACACGAGAGATTTTTTCCATGACACTATATATAGAAGGCAAAATGACCGGCAAGCCTACTCGCAAGAGGAAAAGAAAAGTTATTGCACGACATAATTGAATGAAGAAATTACAATCAGTTGAGAGTTTTAGTCTCAGACAAAGCAGTGTATGATGCATTTCAACTTCTGATCAATCCGTCGTAAATTTTATAGCTATATCATAGCGTTGATAAGCCAATGGCATGAGACAGTGCGTGCAACCATAAAACAGCTAAGATTAAGATTGTATATCACGGAACATTTAGCGCGACGTCACACTGCCTCGGCATGCTTCAACGTGGGTGGTCTCGGGTCTCGGAGTGCAAAGCTATGATCTGTCACGCGCTAGAGTAGACAACGACGTTCGCCGTCTCGTGTTTGTCGGCACGAACCTGCGGCGGCAGCTTCGGCTGAGCAGAATTTCGCGTCGCGTGGGTTATCAGTCGGTGCGGTCTAGTTTGACGCCGCCATAGAAGTGTCAGTGAAGCGATCGTCGAGCGTACGTTGCAGCGGCGCCGCGGCATCAGCGGAACATCGGCGGGCTGCATAATAACTTTTCTTACCCGATTTCGTCGTGTGCGCGACACGTAAACAGCGTGAAAGCACGCTAAAACAAGTTCATTGGCGAGTATTTTTAGACTGTAGTTTATGTGTCAGCACCGTTGTTAGCTGCAAGCATGCCCGCTGGCCGAGTAAAGACGTAGGTTATAGATGGCAGACAAAATAGAGAGGCTAATTGGGCGCACCATGTCGTGTCGTACGTTGCCATTTTGTAGGAGAACGTTGTTTTGTTATGTTTGCTTGGAAAATTAGATAGAATATGCGATTTAAAAGACCTAAAAACTGAGAAAAAGATGTTGTCGATCGTAGTGACGGGATGTCACTTCTTGTAATGTGAATAAATGCGATCTATGGTTGACGACGTTAAAAGTGACCGCTGGTATGTTGTATGTGCGGTACATGGCTGTCGTCCGCCAAATTGGATTTTCGAAAACGTATTCGGACCATTCCACACTTTGAGGGAGCCTACATACCAACCAATTTTCGTGAAAATATGTTGATCGTCGGGGGCAGAGATATGCCTTCAGAACGAACTTGGCGGCGGAATTCTACTTCTGATTTTCATTTTTACAAATGTTATCTTTCGGGGACCTTCCTATGAATCGTCATACAAAATTTCAAGAAAATCACCCAACGCACGGCTGAGTTATTGCTATTCAACTTTTTCTCTACATACCTATAAAGTATAAACCTACATTGCCAACGGCACAACGACGCAGTGCCGTCATACAGGCCATCTATAGGCAGCACAAATACATCGTCACGAGTGTGTTTCGTGTTGATTATCAGTCACGATGGTATAAGTTATTTACAAAGTATTCGTTATTCAGATACTGAAACGAAATCATATAGCACTATTGTTCATATGCTGTGGGGCATTTGACGTTTTATACGTTTACTTTTCTGCATGCTGACCACCGAAATCGGGTAAGAACCGTTATTATGCAGCTACAGCGACGCCGGCCTGGGGCACCTGTCGGTACTTTGCTATGAATTCTGTAACGGGACGAATTGGTGTATGATTTATTTGTGGTATAGTTCTGTATCTATGTACGCGTATTTCAGATTGTGTTATGTACGCTTTTTAAGTGCACTGACGCATATAGCCTAATGTAACGTAATGTAAAATGTGCATTAATATATCGAGTAATCGTATTCATATACATCTCTAACGCGTCAAGAAAAATGTCTTGTTGCATTGCCCTTGATCCGCCACAGGCATGAGGCAGTACGTGCAGCCATAAAACGGCTAAGATTGCGTATCACGGTTCTTCACGGAACATTTGGCATGAACACGTTTGTTGCGTTGATTATAGTAAGATCAGTCATCAATCATGACGGCTAGGCGGTGTCTGATATGCAGGCTGCTTAAGGATCAGAATGAATATTGTACTGTAACATTTGTGTTGTACTTGAATGTGCAATTTGTTAGCGTTTTGCTTCACTCTTCTTCAATAAACAAGATCTGAGTAGTTGGCCTGTTAGCAGGATAGAATGAAAGATTATTATGACTAGTGCTCTGTATTATATTGTGTACCATAGTCGTGTTCTATCAATATCATATAGCCTACCTATGTGAACAGTTCCAACACGTCAACAAGGGTCTGTTGGCTTGGTTTATGTTTAATGAGTATGTATTTTTTTTTACCTCCGAGCAGGTATTGTTTTTGGCGGCATCTATCTGCCTGCGCGTCTGTGTGTCCGCACAAAATCTCAAAATCTCGAAAACTACTGATCAGAAATTGATGCAATTTGGTAGAAATATGTCCCGTGGTGAACGTTAAAAATTATTGGAAGTTAGTGACATTTGACCTTGACCTTTGACCTAGAGAGCTATTTCCGTACTTTTTTTATTTCAAGCTATATGTTTTGAATGGCTTGACCTAGCAACTTCATTTTCAGTTTAGAGATACATCCTCAGAATATCGAAATCACACTTACAATCACAAATTATTTTTGCCACTTGTTGCATGAAGACGTGTGACTACAAAGCCGACCCTTACGTTAATCGTCCCATGTACCGCTACTCACTTGGCGGCATTATGCCCTACAAATCGCCGAGTTCAAGTACATGTACAGTACCTATGCCACGAAGACACAAGGCATATCGTACGGCGAATAAGCGGAACCAGATTAACTCGGCGGTTTTTTCTTCACTCGCAGCGGTCTCTACAGAGGACTATCGCATTTGTTTAGCAGCATGGCACTGAAGGTGACGACAGGCAAAAGATTCGCCAAAAATATGAATAAACAGCAAGCGTCCACTGCGGTTAATCGGTTTCTGGTGCAACGGCACAGGGCAATACAGCAAATGTAGGCATACAAGAGCCGTTTTGTTATCTACGTTTTGTAAATTTTCCATTACAAAATAATTTAGAAATTGTTCGTTATATCTGTTGCTATGTATGTCAGAGTTCAAAATGACGGAATCACTTCGCATACTTTTTCTTTGGTGTGCTATTTCTTCAAAGGATTAAAATACAACACAGCCGTTGCAGTTTCTGACTTCTAAGCCACTGTACAAAAGTGTAGGCCTATTAGTTATGCGCGGATGCACAAAAAACGTTCTGTCCAATCAGATCTCAGTAGACCTGTCATTATCTTGTCTCCAATCATTGAGTCGATGTCTGATTGGTGGAAGGTGTTCGTACTGACATTTGGACATTTGTTTAGGTGGCGTTATAGGCCACACGTTGTAAATATCAAGGAATGTTTTAGATTTTTAATTTGTTGCTCCATTTGGAGACCAGAGCCCCTAAAATTGGGCAAAATTTGTTTTTTTTTTATTTCTCGGTGAAGTTGGGGAGAGATATGGGAAATATTTTGTCCACTGTTTAGGCCAATCATCTGCGCATCCTGTGCATTTCTCAGCATTTCGACATTCTGCTCTGTTTTGAAATCAGCGCGCTTGAAATGCGAGTGGGTCGAAAATTGGGGCAAAATTTTCCCACCTTTTGACCCCCTGTAAAAATAGGGGAGAACTGGTGGAGATTTCTATGGGAATTTTTTATGAGACACCTAGGTTCTAAGCGTCGGTATACTCTTTACCCGGCGGCGATCGGCCGTCTAGTCACATTAAGGGCGGGTGACTAAAAAAAGCTCAGAAGAAAAATAAATAGCTAAAAAGTCTCGGTAACATCTGCATAACCTAAGATATAATTACGATAGATTGCGGCTTGAGCATTCTGCGGGTACAAAACGAATGCAGTTACTCATTGCAGTAAATGGTAGTCGACGCTAAATACCGTTTCAACTAGGCTATAAATATATAGCGTGCATTACGCTAGTTTGTCTATACATGATGTACAGGCACAATCAAAATAATTGTCCTTTTGTTCGTTACGCTATTTATAACCCAAACCTTAGCTTCTGTCAGCAAATGGCACAATGTGGAGACGGAACGGAGCTCGTAAATGTGGATTATTCACAGGGCGAGACTGCAGCACAATGCAATGCAGTTTTACAGCGGAGCGATGCATTTCATTTCACGATTCATCGGCATGAACGTTCCTACTAACTCTTCTATATAATATGTTCGTGTCCTGTCCACTGGTGCGTTAACGACGTAATTACGCCATTGCCGGCTTCACAACCGTCATCTGTCTGTCTCCAGAGATGACATTCATGGTGACCCACGCTGCGTATGACCCGTGCGGCCAACCGACCAACTGAACTACATGGCTCACGTCACATTTTATGTTTACGTATCACCATTTAATGTTGCCGCAGAAGAGCACAATTCGAGAATTCGTGATGTGCGGTTTGAAAAATATACAGCTCGCGTATTAAGATTTCCTACATATGTAAATGCATCATATAGCTGCTATATTTGTTCAGAAATTAAAGGTATGAAGAATGTAATAGATAAAATGGTTGCGAAGGTCAATGCTAATAAAGAGTTTTTGGGCGATATTCTTGAGCCCAGAATTCACAGTCAGTTTGATGTGTTTGGCCTCGAATCCTACCACTGTGTCCGCGTGTGAAAGAACACCACAGAACTGACACAATGCAGCTCAAGGTCAATCAAGGTCACCGATTTCAGTACCGATGCGATTTCCTTTCAGTGAATAATAAGCTCAGTAAATTAGACCATATGTCGCGCCGTTATTGAGACACCTCGGATTACTGGTCAAATTTTCGCTTTTGATAGAAGACCCCAAAGCCCTCGACTACGCAATTAACCTAACATCAACTTATCTTAACGGTGTGAACCGCTCAGGCGTGGATCACCCGTGTAAGTGTAACAGTGACAGAGGGACGGACAGAATACCAGTTAACAATTGCACGAAAAATCCACCGTTTCGCGCTAAAACTACAAAAACGATTCGTCAAATATAATGGAAACACACAGAAGGGGTGACGTCACTGGCATCTTGTTAGCAATGCATTTAATTTTCGTTTGCGTCACGGCGTCGGCAAATGTGGTTATGCGTCGTGACTCGTGCGAGACAAGACATTGCTCAGCTCAGCGTGACAGTAACTCAACACGACCCACTGACAGTCCGTGGCAGCAACCGGACGTCCACCGCTGATTATTCACGAACAGCACCGGGAGCCTCCTGACACACGACAGACGTCGGCACCCGGACGCATGGAGGCGAGTGGGGCGTAATGATAATTTAGACAAATTGCTGTTTCGCAACAGCTTACGTCTGTCTTACAATACATGAGTTATTCGTTCACAACGCGACCAAAATATTTCAACTTCCGTTTTTAGTACGGGTCGGTAGATTGATTGATTGAGCAGAGGTTTAACGTCCCACTCGACACTTTATAGGTCATTTCGGGGACGATTTTTACAGGCCAGATGACCCAACCAACAGCGTCAAAGCACTGAGGGAAG
>Ga0126335_1001209_pt1 | contig 14173 bp, 11 predicted proteins | sample OlaspJWI45metaG_FD_108409 | JGI IMG/M metagenome (GOLD analysis project Ga0126335, IMG submission 108409) | Marine gutless worms symbiont microbial communities from Oahu, Hawaii - Olavius sp. 1 OAHU.JWI-45 metaG | ecosystem: Host-associated > Annelida > Digestive system > Unclassified | place... | reverse complement strand
TTGCCCCGTTCGTCCCGCCAGATGGCTTCAGCGGTCTTGTCCGGCAGTTTGTAATACTCCGGCATGAGAAAAGATGAGCAGGCGATAATCTCCCCGATTTCACCGGGCGGCAACCGGTTGCCGTCATCGTCGATGATACCGACGTCCCAGCCCACCGGCGGCAGGCCGATGGACCCCATCTTGGCCTGCATGTCTTCGGGCTTCAGGGTGGTGGCAACCCCCTCGGTAAGGCCCCAGAGCTCCATGAGTTCGCCGGGAAAGCGTTCAATGATGCTCTCCTTTTCCTGCTTCAGCAAGGGGGATCCGGCAGACAGCCAGACGTTCATGGAACTCAGATCGTATTGTTCGAACTCCGGCAGTTCATTGATCATGTTCAACTGGGTGGGCACCATAAAGGTGTGGGTGCACTTTTCAGTCTGGATCAGGCGCAGGCACTCGCTTGTATCAAATTGGGGCATGATAACCAGTGTGCCCCCCACGAACATGGTTGGTAAAAACGTCAGCCAAGTGCCGTTGGCATAAAGCGAAGTTGTTACCAAATTCCGCGCGGCGGAATCGATCCGGAAATCGATGGCGAACATGGCGGCAAAATGAAACCGGTTGTGATGGGTGTGCAGGATGCCCTTGGGCACGCCGGTCGTGCCCGAAGTGTACATGATGTTGAAGGGGTCTGCGTAGGTCAGTTCCACGTAAACTTCAGTTTCAGGGCTGTCGGCCAGCAACTGCTCATAATCCTGCCAGCCCTCCGGAACCGCACCCACCGCGAAGAAACCGTTTGCGGCAATATTCTTGAAGCCGGGGCGGTGGGGCTCTATTTCCGGGATCAATTTACTCCCGGCAAACAGGAAGCGGGAATCAGAGTTGGCGATCATGCGCGCCAGCGAGTCACCGGGTACCATGGCTGATAATGGTACGATAACCCCTCCCGCCTTAACGGTCCCGAAGAGGATTTCCACCATTTCGATGCTGTTGGTCATCAGCATGCTGACCTTGTCGCCTTTCTTGAGGCCCCGTTGAATCAACCCGTTGGCCACCCGGTTGAGGCGCCGGTTGAACGCATCCCAGGTCAGGCGCTGGTCGCCGCACACCACGGCCGTTTTAGCACCGCGCCACCGGGCGTGCCCGGCCATGGCCGCGGTAACAATGACATCGGGATTATCAAATCTTTCCATGGACACCTCCTTGAAGGGATTTGGCACCATTGGCAGATATGAACAGGTGCCGACCGCGTAGTTCGTCTTTTTCGTTCCTGTGTACCAATTAAGCAAGTGGCATACCATGCTTTCAAATCACGCTTAATATTCCCGATGTCAATCCAAACCCACTCAAATTATTATCGAAAATAGAGTGCGTCACCATCATTACAAAGCGTTGCGCTACCCCCGCGCATCAATGTGTAGTTAATCTGCTACAGTCCTTTAGATTATCGCGGCTATTCAAATGAAAACAGGTTTATGGGGCATTCAAACGAAACCAGATTAAATCAAGTCCGTGAATGGAAGATTCACAGGATGGCTATCCTGTCACGACAACAATATTTAGTTCCCGCGGCCCATGCGCCCCGTGCACCATCGTCAGTTCGATATCTGCGGTTTTGCTCGGACCGGAGATGAACGTCAGGCTGTTGGTGAGCCCTTCCCCACCGGTTTGCAGGTCGTGCCTTAAAACGGTGTAGAATTCCCGCAGATCGACCAGGATCTGGTCCAGCCTGATCACCGCCACGTGGATGGAGGGTACCAGGGAGGTACTCCGCGGCTGACCGGGCCGGGCCTGCAGAACCAGGGTGGCCGTGTCCGCCAGGCAGTAGTCGGCCGCGGTGACTCCGACAAAAGATTCGACCACCTGGTCACGGTGCCGGGCAAACAGTTCCGGCTGGTCTTTTACATCCCCACCAGGGGCCACCATGACCGGTATCCCTTCCGATTCCAAAACCTTTTCAAGATCCAATTGGGCAATCAGAGGATGCTGCCAGGCAGCGACCTGTTTTTTACCGCCCCATTCCGGTGCTTTGGTGCGCACCAGTTCGGCGATGAAACCCGCGGCTTCTTCTGGATCAGGCACCGCCACGACCTCTATCTTCAATGGTTGGCCGCGTTCGGTAAGCAGCGCCAGTAGTTCCTGTTGTTGCTCTGGCGACCGATTGGTAAGCGATTTCAGGCGTTCATTCACCAGGGCTGCTTCCGGCTCCGGGAAAATATCCTCAAATCGGTTTGCGACCGTGGACCGGCGTCCCAAGGCAGCCTGGACAGTAGCTATGAAGTTTCGACGTGTATTCATAATGCGCTCTCTATTTTCGGCGGCCCGGCCAATTTTTTACAAAGCTCCTGGAAGCCAGTGGCGGCATATCCCGACTGGCCGTCCAGCCATTTAATCGGCCCGGCAGTTTCCTTAGTTGGCCGCGTGTACGCGGTAGCAGTTTTTGTCCGAGACCGCCGGCCCTCAAAAAAAGATCGTAGGCCGGTCGGTTTTGAATCAGCCAGGACCAAAACTGTAAGGCCGCTTTTTCTACCGGATCGGCCCGCTTTACACCCCAGGTGGAGTCGCCGTCCGCCAGCTTCGTTCTGAGGGCCAGCAGCATCCGGGGAATGTCGATGTTGACCGGACAGGCGTCCTGGCAGGCCCCGCACAGGGTCTCGCCCTGGCAGAGATCTTTGGCCCGGTTAATCCCCACCATCAGGGGCGTGATGACCGCACCGATCGGCCCCGAATAGGGATAGCCGTAGGCATGTCCGCCGATTTTGCCGTAGACCGGGCAGATGTTTAAACAGGCGGCACAGCGAATACAACAGAGTATCTCACGGAACTCTTCGTCGGCCAGTATGCGGCTGCGGCCGTTGTCGATGATGATCAGGTGGAACACTTCCGGACCATCGGCCTGACCCGGCTGCCGAGGACCGCCGATGTAGCTGACATACCCGGCCATGTTCTGGGCGGACGCGCCCCGGGCCAGCAGGCGAAACAGCATATCGTGATCTTCCAGCCGGGCCACAACCCGTTCCATCCCCATGAAGGCCACGTGCACCCTGGGCAGGGTGGTGGACATGCGGATGTTGCCCTCGTTCGATACGGTGGTGATATGCCCGGTTTCGGCACAGGCCAGGTTGCACCCGGAAATCCCCATGTCCGCCTCCAGGAACTTTTCCCGCAGGGCCTTGCGGGCCGCCTGGGTCAGGGTCGGGGGATCTTCGGTGTAAGGAATCCCCAGTTTGTCCGCAAACAGTCGCCCCACCTGTTGGCGGGTTTTATGGATCGCCGGGGCGATGATGTGTGAGGGCCCTTCACCGGCCAGTTGAATGATGTACTCGCCCAAGTCGGTTTCAGCCACGTCGATACCGGCATCTTCGAATGCCTCATTGAGCCCGACCTCTTCGGTCACCATGGACTTGCCCTTTACCACGCGCCGGACGTTCTGCTGCCGGGCAACGTCCAGGCAATAGCGCACAGCGTCGGCACCGTCCCGGGCGAAATAGACCTGACCGCCATTTTTCTGAATATTGTCGGCCAGGGTTTCCAAAAGAAAGTCCAGATTCTCGATAGCCCGCATACGAATATCATGGGCCTTTAGACGCAGCTCCGGCCCCTCGGGCAGGCTCTGGTAGGCTGCCGCCGTACCCTTGCCCAATCGCCCCTGAACATCGGCCAGCGCATTTTGCAGCACCTCATCTTTGATAGCCTCGGCCGCCTCCTGCCGATAATGTTCCGTTCTTATTTCAGCCATGTTCTTACCTCTGTTATTTTGAGCCCTAAATCAACCAGAAGAGATAGTGACTCGCGTACAGTTCACAATCTAATTGGTTTTAAACTTCTCCCCTTTAAGACGCGCCGAGCATCGCAGAAAAGGGCGCCCATAATCTGACTTGGGGGCGCTCTGACTGTCTGAGCGTCTGCGAGTTTCAGAGCGCCCGCCCTTTCCGAGAAGCACAGGACAGCCCGCAGGGCCGCGTCTTATGGGCGTTTTCTTCTTGTCGGGCATAGCCGTTAGGCAACGCCTGATTGGTTACTTTTCTTGTACGCACAAGAAAAGTAACACACCGCTTCAATTGTTATTTTAGGAGTCTGGGATTTTTATCATATAATTCCCGTCATCCCTGCAAAAACCAGGATCCGGTCCATGTAAAGGAAACATCCCTGGATGCCGGATCAAGTCCGGCATGACGACAATAATTCTCCGTCTGCTCAATTAGTTATGGATACCAATTACTATCTTATGTCCATTTACTACCAAAGATTTAGTATCAACAGCATTAGGACTTTCCTGCCAGCAACTGCGCAATATGCCGTACTTTAATATCCGATCCCATCCGGTTCAGGCGTCCCTGAATATTCATCAAGCACCCCATATCACACCCGGTCACCGTATCCGCACCGGAGGCCACAATGTTGGCCACCTTCTCATCCACCATGGCGGTCGATATCTCCGGATACTTGACTGCAAAAGAACCTCCAAACCCGCAGCAACGGTCGGATTGGGGCATCTCGACAAACTCCAGGCCTTTTATTCCCTCCAAAAGCTGCCGCGGTTGGGCAGCGATGCGCAAACCCCTCAGCAGGTGGCAGGAATCATGGTACGTTACCCGGCCGGCGTATTCGGCGCCCAGCTGTTCGACCGCCAGGACATCCACCAAGAATTCGGTAAACTCGAATGTTTTCTGGCCAATGGCGCTGGTCTGGGCCTGCAATTGGGGCTTATCCGCAAAAAGCTCGGCATAATGGTGGCGCACCATATTCACGCAGGAGCCCGACGGACAGACAATAATCTCGGCATCTTTGAATACTTCCATAAAATGGCGGGCCGCAGCACGGGCTTCACCATGATAGCCGGAATTATAGGCCGGCTGGCCACAGCAAGTCTGGTCGGCCGGACAAATCACTTCGATGTCCAGCCGTTCCAGTACATTTACCATGGCTTGAGCAACTTCGGGATATACCGCGTCTATAACGCACTGGATGAAAAGGGTCACCGTTTTTGGTTTAGACATTTTGTTATCTTCCTATTGCTATCCTGCGTTCCAGGTATCCGTGCGAATCGAAAGCCAGTGGCCCGACCGGACCCACAATTTCCAGACCGCTTTGCGATCGGACCTCGTCGAGCAGCGCACGGGAAACATCAAGGTCCGCCAGTTCAAGCGTGTTTTTTACGTGCACCACCCGGGCCTGGTCAGGGGCGACCGCGCCAATGGTATCCAGCGCTGCGGCAGTGGCCTCCGCATCCGTTGCCAGGATAATCGGCAGGCGACCTTTTTCCGGTGTCATCGCGGCGATTGCGTTGGTCGCCGTGGCCCGGTGATCAATACCGGCGGCCAGTCTCTCGGTGGTATAATCCGCCAGCCCCACCCCGATGGCATTACCATGCGAAGCGGAGGTCAGGTCCAACACCACAATCCGGGTAATTCGCGGGCTTTCCGGCTCCGATTCGCCCACGAACATGATGCGCCCGATAACATTCGTATCCATGCCGGTCCCGCTGATGTTCTTGCCCATCTCGTCGACAACCAGCACGTCAATGGCATCAAAGGGCAGCCTGGCCATGAGGGCCTTGGCTTTTTCCAGCAGGCGCTTTTCGCCGGATTCGAACTGGTCGGCCGGCAGGGCCTTGATACATGCCGTCCGGTCGTAGATATTCTCCACGATGCCGAGCCCGAAAAGGATTGGCAACTGCTCACGGATTATCCGCCCAATTTCCGGAATGACTTGCCGATAGCCAAAATTGACGGTCTGCTTGTGGACCTGAAAACAGCCCTTGTGCTTGCCCATACCGATGGCCATCATCTTGGCCAGGCCACTTTCCACAGGACCTTCGAATTCGGTGTGCGGCTTGATGCGGTTCACCACCACGATACCGTCGGCCTCGGCGGCGTGGCGATCAACGAGCACCGGGAAACCGTAGGAAGATCTGCCGATGTTCACCACGTCCATGGAAGAGAGGATCGGGCTCCCGATGGACGCTTCGGTAATGCCGATGCCCTTCAAGATGTCCAACTGACCGTCGGCCGTGCCACCGCCATGGCTGCCCATGGCCGGAAAGAGAAACGGCTGCCCGCCCAGCTGCTTGATGACCTCGGCCGTACGTCGCAGGATGCGGTCGATGGCGGCAATCCCCCGGCTGCCGGCCGTGATGGCAATGCGGGCGCCGGGTTTGACGAGCTCAGGGGCCCCAACCGCGGCCAGTTCCCGCTCGACGGCCGCTTCTATGTCGGCCTCCTGCGGGGCAGCAAGTACCTGCCGAATATGGAACATTTCTGGAAATTGCAACTTTAGGCACTCCCTGCAACAGGACAAGCAATTTTAGCCCGCATGCACATTTGGAAAACCGACTTCCGCAAAGAATTTTTTAACGCGCCTGTCGTTTTCAAAATCTAAGGCCGCTTGGCTGCCTTTTCAACCATATGGGACCAGACAGCTTCTACCGCCACAGACATACAGATGACGGCTATGGCCAGCACCTGCCAGGCAGTGAGTTGCTGGCTCAAAAACAAAACGGCCAGAAAGGCGGCAATCACCGGCTTGAGAAAAAAGAGGTAGCTGCCCCGGGTGATGTCGGGAACAGCGGCAAGTCCGCCGATCCAGAGAAACTGCGTAATCGTCGTGTTCCACAACGCGATGGTCACCAGCGAGGCCGCCTGTGAAGCAGTGCGGTCGAAAAGGGTCAGGGGATTGACCCAAATCTGCCAGAATAATCCGACCACGACCCAAAGGCCGATCGCGCCCAGGAACATGGTAATGGCCGTTATGCGCAGGGCACCATACGTGACGATAATCGGCCGTACCATCACCGAATAGGCTGCGATCACCGCCGCACAGACAAAGGCCATCAATACGCCAATCAGGCTCTCGCCGGCTCCGGCGAGCTTGGCCAGATAACCGTCGGTAATCAAGAGTGCCACGCCCACCATGGCGCTGATGCCGCTGACAATTTTGGCCCCGGAAAACGGCTGTTTGTTCAGCCATAAATTCGCCAACCCAACACAAATGGGAATGGTCGTCACCATGGTGGCGACCTGGGGAACTGTGGCAAAATCGAGGGACCAGTGGAACATGAGGTACCCAAAGGCCACACCCAGCAGGGACAGCCAGACCAGGCGCCACCCGTCCGTCTTGAAAGGCTCCCAGAGATTGCGGCTGGCCGGGAATACCAGCGCCAGGAGCACCAGTCCAAAGCCGCCCAATAAAAACCGCCACACGGAGAGTTCGGGACCTTTAACCCCGGAAAGAACCGCCACGAATTCGCTCGAAGCATGCCCGGTGACGCCCAGCAAGACCGCCAGGTAGGCCACCGTCGGACTGCGATGCCAAATACCCATTAGCGCACCTCCTGCGTGAAATCCAGCAATGCCGCACATAGGTCTTCAGGCTGCTCACCTGGAATGAGATGCCCGGCGGCAGGCATATCCAGACGCCGTCCGTCCGGCAACCGATCGAATAGCTGCGCCACGCTTTCTGGCTCTAAAAATACATGGTCCTGCAAACCGGTGATCACCAGCGTCGGCAGCGTCAACTGCTCGTAGGGCAAATCCCAATCCGCTGTCCGGCCGGCTTCCGCCAGCAGCTTGTAGTGTCCGGAATCTTTTTCAAGAGCAGCATACGTTGGGTCCGGCTTGATAAACGCGCCCCGGTTGGTTGCCAACCACTGCTCGTTCATTAAAAGGGGTAAAAACAGGTCACGAAAAAGATCCAGGCCCCCCACTTCTACCGCCCGTACCAAGGCGTCGCCGATCCATTGCAGGCGGGGACCATCTTGGCGCAGCGTGTTAATCAAAACCAAACCATCGGCCGCCGCCCCCTGTAACCAGGCGCGCGCGGCAAAAAGCCCCCCGATCGACAGACCCACGAAGATCGGCCTTGCCGGGTTTATGGTCGCCAGCAGTTGCACCGCATCACTCACGATAAGATCGGCATCCAGCGCGAGGTCGGCTGAAAAGGGGCTGTTCTGTTGACCGCGCATATTATAGGCCAGGGTGCCATGCCCGGCTTGCCGGAGTCCCGGACCTATCACAGACTCCCAGGCACTGGTGTCACCGGTCAGCGCATTGAAGAAGACAAAGGTATACCCCTGCTTGTCTTCCGGGGCGGTATACTCGTAGTACAGGGCGTCCTGGGGCCCCAGGCTAAAAATCGACATGCTAACCTCCTTTCAGAAGCAACCTCAAAAAATGGATTTTGATTCCCCGCTTAAAACGCGGGATCTGCGACAAGATCCCGTCGTCGCCTTTCGGCTTCCGACTTCGCTTTACAAGCTACGCCGGACAAGTCGCCGGACAAGATGCCGGGCAAGAAGACATTTTTGAGATAGCTTCTAGTCAATCCCTGATTGTTCGCGTACGGAGCGGGCGATGGCCGAGATATCTTCTTCGGCATGTCCCCGGGCTATCAGGCCGGTCTCCACCTGCTCTACAAAGGCAGCCACCGGAAGGGTCACACCCAATTCCCGGGCGACGGCCAGGGCGATGTTGAGGTCCTTGCGGTGCAATTCGACTTTGAATCCCAGCGGGTAGTCATTGTTGATCATGTTGCCGCTGCGGTTGACCATGGCCCAGGATCCGGCGGCTCCGCCGCCGACCGCCTTGACCACGTTTTCCATGTCCAGTCCGGCTTTGAGACCCAGCGCGACGCCTTCGGCGACGCTCCAGTAGGTGCCGGCTACAACGATCTGGTTGATGGCCTTGGTGAGCTGTCCGGCGCCAACGGGCCCCACATGGGAAAGGGTCTTGCCCATGGCTTCCAATACCGGTGTGGCGGTGGCCACATTATCCGCATCGCCGCCGATCATAATCGAGAGGGTACCCTGCTGCGCCCCTTCGGAGCCACCGGAAACCGGGGCATCGAGCATATGAATATCCTTTGCGGCCAGAGCAGCGGCAATTTCTTTGGTAGCCGACGGGCTGATGGTCGACATGTCAATGACCAGGCTGCTGGGCCGGGCGCCGTGAATAACCCCATCCGGACCGAGTACGAGGCGTTCTACGTCCGGGGTGTCACTGACACAGGTGATGGTAATTTCCGCTTCCTGCGCTGCCTGTGCCGGTGTCGCCGCCCGCCTGGCGCCGGCCTTTTCAGCGGGTAGTTCCCGCTCCCGGGTCCGGTTGTGCACCGTCACCTGGTGACCGGCCTGCAATAAATTCAACGCCATGGGCAGCCCCATGGTTCCCATCCCGATAAATGCTACCTGCATGAATTCTCTCCTTATTACAAGCTATGTTTTTTTACGTCACTATTTTGAGAAGTGTTTTGAAAGTCTTCAATCGGGCTCACGGTTCAATCTTCGCTCAGCGCGCTTCCGCTTTCGCTTTACAAGCTTCCGTCTTCGCTTTACAAGCTACGCCGGACAAGACGCCGGACAAGCCACCCGACAGGCAAGGCGAGCGAGGTGTTCATCCGGAGGAATACTGGTCGTATTTCGAGGATAGTGCTATCGCTGCACTCCGTGCGAACACCTCGGCCCAACGCGGAGATTGGGTCCGAGGAACCACTTTCAAGACGCTTCTAATCCGGTAGCCGAATGGTCAATACTGGCAATGCACTGCGGCGCACCACCCGCCGGGCCGTGCTGCCCAGCATTGCATCGGCTACCAGCCCTTGACCGTGAGTGCCCATCACGATGAGGTCACTCGTAGTTTTATCCGCCAGGTATAAAATGCGCTCAACGGGTTCCCCGTGCTCTACATAGATGTCGGCAACGATAAACGGACAATCGGCTAGCTTGGTCTTCATCATATCACAAAACGCGTCGAGGCGGCGGTTGATCTCATCGCGAACTTTGCGCACATTATCTTCCTGAATAGACTTCCACTTATCCTCGCCCATCATTTGGGAGATGCGGACACTGGCATTGTGGGACAATTTTTCAATGACATGTAAAATGTTGATGCTGGCACCGAAACGATTGGCCAGGGTGGCGGCGTAGCTGAAGGCATGCGCGGCATTCTTCGATAGATCAGTGGCATATAGGATTGTATTTATTTCGGGTATCATTTGTTTCTCCTCCATATCTTTTAGGCGTGCAAAAAATTCATTCGCCGGTTATGGGTTGGTAATTCTCTTTTCCTCAAGGGCGCGCAGATCCTTGCGGATAATCTTGCCGGTGGCCGTCAGCGGCAGCGCTTTGGTAAACTCGATCAGGCGGGGATACTCGTGGGCCGCCAGCCGGGTGCGAACGTACTGTTTGATTTCGGTTTCCAGCCGACTGTCGCCATCAATGCCCTGCTTCAGAACAATGAAGGCTTTGACAACCTGGGTGCGGACTTCGTCCGGCACACCGATAACCGCGGCCATGGATACCGCCGGATGTTTTAAGAGGCAATCCTCGATCTCTCCCGGTCCGATGCGATAACCGGCGCTGGTAATCAGGTCATCATCCCGGCCCACGAACCAGATATAGCCATCTTCATCCTTTTTGCCCAGATCCCCGGTCAGAGCCCAATCGCCGATGTACTTGTCCGTGGTGGCGGCGTGGTTTTGCCAATACTCCAGAAACATGACCGGATCGGGGCGCTGCACGGCAATACTGCCAATGGTACCGGGCGGCTGGGGCCGGCCGGTACCATCGATGATCGCAACTGTGTGGCCGGGAATCTGCTTGCCCATGGAACCCGGCCGGATGGTCATGATGTCGGCACAATTGCCGACGACCAGGTTGGCCTCGGTCTGTCCGTAGAATTCGTTGATAGCGACTCCCAGGGAGGATTGTCCCCATTCCAGCAGTTCCTCGCCCAGGGTCTCGCCACCGCTGCCCACGCTGCGCAGGGAAATCGCATAACGCTCCCGGGGCCGGGAGACCTGACGCATTAATTTCAGGGCCGTCGGTGGAATAAAGGCATTGCGCACCCGGTGCCGCGCCATGAGGTCAAAAGCGAATTCAGGGTCGAATTTGCGGGCCCGGTAAGCCAGAACCGGAATGCCGTGATGCCAGCTGGGGAACAACACATCGATCAGACCACCAATCCAGGCCCAATCCGCCGGCGTCCAGAATAGGTCACCGGGCTGGGGGAAAAAATTGTGTGGAAACTCTACGCCCGGCAGATGTCCAAGCAGGACCCGGTGGGCATGCAAGGCCCCTTTGGGCGGACCGGTCGTACCGGACGTGTATATGATGAGGGCCGGATCTTCAGCGCGCGTCGGCACCGGTTCAAATGCATCTGCGCCTTTGTTCAACGCCTCCCAGAAATTTACCTGGTGGCCGGCGCCTTCGGTTGTAACGAAGACGGTCTGCAAATCGGGCAGCTCCGATTTGATGTCCAAGATTTTTTCCAGGTTCACTTGGTCGGTGACCACAAACCGGGCTTGACTGTTGGCCAGGCGGTATTGCAGGGCATCCGTTCCAAAAAGGGTAAACAAAGGGATGGCAATCCCCCCGGTCTTATAGGTGGCAATATGCGCAATGGCCGTTTCAAGACACTGGGGCAGCAATATCCCCAAACGATCACCAACCTGCACGCCGTGGGCCTTTAGCGTGTTAGCGAAACGGTTGGACAACTGCTTTAGATCATGGAAGCTGTAGGTGTCGACCCGACCGTCCCCCTGCTCACAGATCAGGGCCAACCGCTGTGGATCGCCGGCATGCTTGTCGCAGATGTCTACCCCGATGTTATAGTGTTCCGGGATGTGCCACTGAAACCCAGCGTACACCTTCTGGTAGGACGAATCAGGTTTGAGCATCGCGATACCCCCTGGCGTGTGTGGGAGGGGCAACCCGGCAGAGGCGATTCCGTGCCCACCCACAAACGGCATCTTTCGGCCCAGGACCGCGTTTTCGCTCTTTTGAATTCCTCGGAATAGCGCACTATGCCTGCGGTTTCAAAATCGCTCAGGCCTTGCACCACGTTAGGCATTAGCTCCGCGTCATCCTGAACCAAAACCTACCACTTGGGGGCGGACACTATTTTACTTTCTTTTTCTGGCCGGCCAGCAACTCGGCCATGTGCTTTACTTGGATCCTGCTGCCCCGCTTATCCAGACCGCCTTTGAGCTGCATAACACAACCCGGGCAATCTGTCACCAGTACGTCGGCCCCGCTCTGCTCGACCTGGTCCAGTTTTTTGCCGAGGATCTCGGACGAGATCTCCGGGAAATCCACTGAATAGGATCCGCCAAAGCCGCAGCAGACATCTTCATCCTTGGAAGCCACGTAGTCCGCGCCGGATGTTTCGATCAGACGACGCGGTTCGTCCGCCACCTGCAGACCCCGGCACAGGTGACAGGGCGCATGGTAGGTTACCTTCTGGTCGGATTTTGCGAACGCCTCCGGCTGCAGTTTGAGAACATTTTGCATGAATGATGAAAAGTCGATCAATTTGTCGGCAAACGCAGCGGCCCGACGGCCGGCATCCGTGTCGGCGTCCAGGATCTTGCCATAGTTGTGTTTGATGTGGGAGGCACAGGAAGCACAAAGAGTGATGATATAGTCATAGGCATCCACATCGAAAGCCGCGGCATTCTGCTGCGCCAGGTCGACAGCCGTTTCCTCTTCGGCCGCCATGAGGGCCGGCAGGCCGCAGCAGGTCTGCTCCATGGGGAATTCGAGATTCACCCGGTGGTCATCCAGCAGGTCCACCAGGGCCTCGGCCTGTTCCGGATAAATGAAATCGATGGCGCAGCCACCGAAAAACCCGACATTCAATTCAGGATTCGCGACCGGCTTCTGGATCGCCTGCCAGCGGTCGCGCAGAGGTGTCCGGGCGATGACCGGCAGGCTGCGAAAGCCGTGGGCCTTTTCGAAAAAGTGCGGCAGATGTCGAATCATGGGTGCGCCCTTGCTCAAAGGCCGCTGAGCAAGGGACGCTTTTCTGAGCAGGAAGTGAAACAGCTTGCGATTCTTCATGACACGGGCCAGGAAATGGTTCTTGACCGGCTTCTTCCCCTCGGCCTTTAAGATCGCCTGATAGGTCTTCTTGACCAGGTGCGGCAGGTCGATGGCCACCGGGCACACTTCCTTGCAGGCCTGGCAGTTGATGCAGTTCTGGACAATGGCCCGGTCGTTCTCGGCGCCGTGGTAGAACAGGGTCAGGATCAATCCGATCGCGCCAATGTAGACATGCCCGTATTTATGACCGCCCACTTTGCTGTAAATGGGGCACACGTTGGCGCAGGCCCCACAGCGGATGCAGCGCAGGCTGGAAGCGAAGACCGGGTCCGCGGCCAGTGAAAGGCGGCCGTTGTCCAGAAAAATGATGTGTAACTCCTTGGTACCGTCCTCAGCAGCACTGCAGGCGTTGGCCCCTTTTATCCAGGTAACATAGGAGGTAATGGCCTGTCCCGTGGCATTGCGCGGTAGTACCTTGAGAATCCGGAGCGCCGACGCCAAATCCGGCACCAGTTTGTCGTAGCCCACCAGCGCCACGTGGACTTTGGGCAGGGTGGTCACCAGGCGCATGTTGCCTTCATTGGTCACCAGCCCGAGGGTCCCGGAATCGGCAACGGCGAAATTGGCGCCGCTGACGCCCATATCCGCTTCGAGAAAAGCGGGCCGCAACTGTTCCCGGGCCACTTTGACCAGCTTGTCGATGTTTTCTGAATCCAGGTCGCGCTGGACAACCTCCTCAAACAGATCGCCGACCTGGTGCCGCGACAGGTGAATGGCCGGCATGACCATATGGGAGGGACCCTCCTTGCGCAACTGGACGATCCACTCCCCCAGATCCGTCTCGGTGACGACCAGGCCTTCGTTTTCGAGATGATGATTGAGGAAGGTCTCTTCGGCAGTCATGGATTTTGATTTGACGATTTTACGGCTGCCGCTCTCTTTGGCTATCTTGGCAATCAGCTCATTGGCCTGTTTGGCATCGGCGGCGCGGTGCACCCTGGCGCCGGCCTTTTTCTGCATTGGCCTTGAATTCCGCGAACAGCTCTTCCAACTGGGGCAGGGCCGCGTCCTTGCCCGCGGCAATCTCGTCGCGGATCCCCTCGAAATCGATGCCGGCATACACGTTGGGCCGGTTCTCCCGGTAAACCGTATTGAATTTATCGAGGGCCGAACGGAGAAATCCATCCGCTAACGCCTCTTTGAGTTGTTTTTTATAGGTTTTGATATCTTGTGCGGTCTTGGTCATATCAGTCCCCCTGAACCGCCCCGGGTTTGACGGAGACTCCACAGTTTGAGAGGATGGAGTCATGTCAAAGTCAAACAGATATTCCCCAGAGGTTAAAGAACGAGCAGTTCGGATGGTTTTCGAACATCAAC
>Ga0126335_1001208_pt1 | contig 14176 bp, 7 predicted proteins | sample OlaspJWI45metaG_FD_108409 | JGI IMG/M metagenome (GOLD analysis project Ga0126335, IMG submission 108409) | Marine gutless worms symbiont microbial communities from Oahu, Hawaii - Olavius sp. 1 OAHU.JWI-45 metaG | ecosystem: Host-associated > Annelida > Digestive system > Unclassified | place... | reverse complement strand
GGTGTGGCAGTCATCTCGGCCCAAGTGAACTAGTTCCCAATGGTTAGCGTTAAGTTTAGGGTTAGAACATAGGGTTAGTGTCACGGTTAGGTTTGTCTTGGGGCCGAGTGAAGGTTGACTTAAGGACGAGTTGACTGTAACCATTTCGAAATTTATCGTATGATGATGTACATGTCGTGCAGATGCAATGGAATGAGTGATAAATCGGATGTACACGACTTGCACAAATGCTGAATTGGGCACTGTGAACTTATTCATCGTAGTGGAGTGTCATAAATTATGCTCATTTATGCATAAACTGACTTAGTTCGAGACCGTGTCGTAAGCAGTGCGTTCTCGTCGTCGTCGACGTCACTATCATCGTCACGTGACATGATCTCTATGTCGTCTCGACGTTCGTGCGCCACTACGGCTAACTTCTGTTGCCACTGTCCAACACGTCACCAATTGTTATGTCATGATCTGAAATAACTGACACGAGCATGATTGGTCGACTAAAGTCCGACGCATCACGTGACGTACGTATATAAACGATGTTGACCAGTTCGTCAACGCAGCGTAATGTTAACCGGTCAATATTACCTATTTGTCTGAGAATAGTATACTCGCTGAGTAAAGTCGCATTTTTGTGTACTTTATTGTATCCATTTCATAATATAGCCTAGTAAAACAAATTATACCTGATCAACGTTGAGGAAAGGTGCCCCTTAGTTCCACAACGTTGTAGTTACTTCGGGTATCGGACCTCTAGGCAACATTGTACTTCGGAGCATCCTTTATCAATGTTGATCGCAGCAATGATATAGTATAGTATATGGTATAGTCTAGTAGTAAGGTAGCGAGACCACGGCGAAGACTGCAATATCTGTACATTTAAGAACTTCCCCCAATCAGAATTTATTTCAAAAAAGTAAAATATTTGTAATTGCGAACGGTCCTTCATACAAAACAGATGTGGATCGGTACTGCAGACCTGAATGGCACGGATGTCTTGTTCAGTGAAGGGCGCACGCTGTTGACTATACTTGCTGGGTGCGTTGAACGTGGTTGGAGAGTTGGACTGCTGACGCTGGTGGTGGTGGTTGAAGGATGCATGGCTGACAGTCGTCTGCAGACTGATGAACATAAGCATAGTTGACGTGACAAGCTGCACTGTTGTCCAACCCATTGCATCCACCAGCTCGGTCTACAATCTACCAGTGACATTACATTGCACATTATACAACAGTTGAAACAAGAGGCCAGTGTAATTTGGCGAACTCTCTCTCTTTTTCAGTGAGGAGATCGGGACCCATTTAATACAAGTCAGTGGGTCCCACAAGTCTCCACTCTAAACAGGACATCGAACTGTGCAGCCGGTTTTGTTGAACGCAGGCGCGTGATAGAGAGACAGACTGACACCGCGCTACGAGATCATTGGTTGCAATGGGCCGCATCTCATGCATAAATGACAGGATCAAATGCTTAACAAGCCGGTAGATGACTGGCCAGGGCCGCAGGCGCCCTCTAAAGTCGTACACACTGGTCAGTGATTAATAGCTACTATCTTGATGATGGTGCAGAAAGATTATATTAAACTGGTAGATATATTAGCGCTCAGCCGTCTAGAGAGCCAGCCAATAAGTGACGAGCCACATCAAGCAATGCGGGGTAACTACAGAAATTTGCCACCTCATAGACAGATGGATGGAAAGATCTAGATAGATAAATTGGGCAGAAAACAGAATAATGATTCCCAGCAGTGCGCCAGTCATTCGACAGTGAAATATGTCGACAGGTTCAATTCAAATACCTAATACTTGTATTAAACGTACGCTGGCGCATCATTCAACAGCTAGGATTCAATACTTGCTTTGTCGTAACTAAGACGACGTAAATCTACTAGGTTCATGATGTTAACGAATAGCACCTAGATTAAATGACGCACGCTCACATAAATACAATCATAAGAAAGAATAGAAATCTATCAGCTTTACTGCTTGTAGGCCCACGTGCGGACGCCGCCAAAAATTCTACTTAGAGCCCCAAACATAAAGCAACTAAAAAGTAAGTGATGGCGCATACAAATAGCTTTTAAAACTAAAGAGCATCAAATTCAGAATATTCGCTATAATTAATGTCTAAAGTTCATCAAAACTGGCCACATGACATACATGCATCTCAGTAGGCCTATCTATTTGGGTCGCAAATTTCACAATTCGCGGGAAAATGTTTGCGCAAAAGTAATTCATATTCTTCCGTGCTGTAGTGTCGCTAGGAATAAAGGGGAGAGAAAGCTCCTGAACTTTCGACTTTTACCACACCATTTCGTCCTGTCTCTATCTTTTTATTGCTTCCTATAGCTTATCCAGCTAACTTCAAAATACAGAATTATGCTCAGGAAACAGTGAATGCTTATTAAAACCTGCTATATTTACAGCTCAGCGAGGATGATACAGTGTATATGGTTTTGGCAGGAACTGCAATTTGCAACTCACGTTGTGTCTGCGATTTACTAATTTACTTCTGCTAGTTTCACAGAAGGCCTACTGACTTTCAGCAGACACTTCCTACATAGGGGCCTAAGCGTAATACACCGTTACATATGGTCGTTAAATTTAAAGCCACGCTGCTGAGGTCTTCGCGGGGAATAAAGTTTAAAAATAAACTCGTGGATTAGTGTAATAGTGAAATAAGACGCACCCGAAGAGACGGCGTGGCCAGTCCTACAGAACTCTAGCTGTGTTACAGTAGTCTAGGCTTCACCAGAGATAGACGGTGGGCATGCATGCGTCGCGCGTCACAGGTAAATGGTCACTCCACGGAGACAAACACTGTGTGATTAACCCTATATGATATACACTGATGTGTGTGGTCGTCCGCATGCAATGATGCAGACCGGCAATGCGGTCATGAGCCAGCAGCCGTTTCACAACAACATATTTGGGGATTACTGGGGATGGGGTTAAACAGGGATAAAAACATGTTAAATAAATGTAGAAAAAATATGGAATGAGACAAATGTTGTATCTAGAATTAATATGCGGTACATAGTTTTTTTAAAAATATAAAAAACTCACTTGGTTGCAAACAATTTTTAGTTGTACCCGTTCTTTAGTTTATAACTTCAACTATTTCCCCACCCCAAGACCGCCACTGGTAAGGTCGTAAATAGGGCATAGTTAACTCACTCATTACTGCTGATCAGTTATACCGCTCGTTTATCGCTTGGTTTACTGATCATTTTCATGCGACGGTCAACACGGGCACTTTAGCAACAAGCACTGGGAGCAGTAAAAGCATCAAAGCAGAGCTGAGACCGTTAACGCCGTCATTTTACGCTTTTTCATGCCCGACCCCCAAACTAGATGGCTATCCCCCAACTTAGTCTACAAGCATCGCATGTTTCGTGTCATGTCGACATCTTTTATGCTTCATCACTACACACACTTAAAATGTCCACCAGGAAGGCTAAAGGCAAAAAGACAGTGACGCCACTGACTGACGGCTATAACAACAAGAAGCCAAAGTAATTTGGCAAAGGCTGCATCGAATGCACTACTACATACACTGCACGCGCAAGAGTCTTTAGCTGTAGCCGTTCGTGAGACACGATGGGGGTTCCAGAATTCGCAAATAGGTCTCGTGACCACGCCCGTCACCCCGCCCCGACCCTCTATGACCTACTTTTGCATAGTTTTCGTTAGAACCCCAACAAAATTTCAAGTCTCTAGATGCAGCCATTCCGAAGATGCGAGGGGGTCCCAAAATGTAAATGTGAGTCACGTGACTCCCCCGACACCATATGACTTACAGGTTGGGCGGTAGCCCTAACCTGTTATATAAGCCATAGTGCTAAGTATAGGAAAACGGCGGATTTTGACCCCCGTGGAGCCGAAACCCCTGAACCGATTTTAGTGAAACTTGAAATATCGTGAAATATACTTTGGGGTAACTCTATTTGGGTGGTCTGGGCAAATAGGGAATTTGTCACATCTTTGGGTATCTTTTCTTTCTTTTTTGTTTGTTTTTCATCACGCCTCATACAAGTCACATTTCTTGACCGAGCTCGACGATGTATACACTAAAACGAGTGTTTCCGAGCAAGGATGTGCCTTTTGGGAGTTTCAACCAAAAATGAGTAGGCCTACCCCCCAAATTTTCAAAATTATGCATTACGAAGGCCGTTTTTCGCTCCAAGCACGCATAAATCTTGCCGCAAGCGCTACCAAATTTCGTAGTGGAATAGAAACTTGGCCATGAGAATTTCGAATTCTGGGTTACACATTTTACCTGAAGTAGAAAAATGGCCGTTCATGCGCATGCGCAGTATTCGGTTGAGCAAAATGGCCCTAAACTTCGTGTAATTGCCAAAATTTCACGTTCTATGTGAAATTGGGCACGGAGAGCTCAAATCTGGCGTTAAATTTTTAACCGAAAGTTGATATGTGGCTGTTTGTCTGCATGTGCAATAACAAATTGACAAAAATCGGTTGAAAACGTGGCTCAGTAGGAAATCTGACAAGGAGAACTCAAATCTGGGGTCAACGATTTTCCAAATTTTATAAATAAAAATCAAATATTGTCACTTTTTAAAACTGAAGTTATGCAGTCGCAATTTGCAAGGCGTTTATGTTCTAAGTTGGTGACAACGAGCCCCATGTCATGTCTAAGGGATAATAAAACAGCGATAGACGAGTCCGCACTCCGCCCACGGATTAGAAAGAGAGAGATTATATGCTCTGGTCAGATTACTTAATTATTAACACCTGCTGAGTGTCCCGTGACTTCTCTTGCATGCAGTGGGACGACATAAAAGCCGATTTTTATTCCCAGTGTACTTCAGCGTTAAGCGACTTACATCGTCTCAACAATTAGTAATTCTACAAATAGCTTAAATACACCACAGGTCACGCCAGCCGCTTCGCTTGCAAAATTTTGGTTTTACTCATTTTATGCAATAGAGCATGTCCGTCACACACCCGCAGAAACTGCAGTTGGACTGGCAATGACTGCGAATTTTATGCCTTCTGCGAATTTGTCATAAATTTCGCTAGTTTCGCAGAAAAATCCACAAATCTAGAATTTATGTCACATTTGAGTTTTAGTCACGCCTATTTTTCCAAATTAGTAAAAGTGGTAAAACCAGGCAAAGTTTAAAAAACTAAGCAGTACCAAAGTTGCGATCAAAAGTTGACAAGTTTATACTCGCATGACAATAAAATGAAAGTAAATTTTAAAAACCGGCATCTCCGCTCCATCTCGTCGCCTAGTTTTATACATAGCCTGCCTAGGCTTATTCAATCGGTTTGCCGTCTGTGGTTCTCTGCGTACGTGGGTGGCCGGCGATCAGAGGCTTAACGGGCTTGCCCCAGGCCTATGTCGTATAGAGTTTTCTTACGTTAAAGCTTATTGTCCCAGCAGACAGCCACAGCTCCAATAATTAAAAGATCCACGGAGACACAGCAAGCTCTTGTAATACAGCTTCTAAATGAAAAATATCTATGCCAAAACAACAGTAACTCTGGTGACTTGAATATGCAAGGAAGCATACTGTCGTTAACGGCGACATCTAGCGCCGTGGATGATGCAAATGGTGAAAGCGCAGCAGATATAGGCCTACGGCGTTTAATCTTCATATAATCGTTAACTAATTCTGTGCTGTATGGGATGACGAGGTGTCACCAAGGCGCTTAAATCCGTTCAGCCATATGTAACAGATTTTCATGCCGTAAAGTGTTTAGGCGCACGTTTAAGCAGAAATCTCCTACCTATGTCAACCAACACAACAAACCTTCGATCAGAAGCTGACTACAGACTGAAACTACAGTCGCCAGTTTACTACCTCGTAAAAATTAATTTTTTTGTCTGTAAAGTCGAAAGACACAATATGTAACCCGGTTGTGATGTCTGTCTGTAATGGGAACGCGTGGAATGCGTGGGCAGAGCCTAGAGGCCGCGCAGGTTAGCTGCAGTGGTGGCCAGCTGCAGCGGTGCAGCCACTAACCACGCCCCCTGACGTCACAAGCTGTTATTAGCTCGGGCCACACGGACGCAAACCTTTCCGGCAACCGGCATCTAGTTATTTAATTATCGGTTGTCTAAATCTTAAAAGCAATTAGAAAGTATGTGAAGTCCGGCAGATTAGATAAGTTGTTCATTGTTGGACGGAAGAGATTAGCTTAATTTCGCTACAAGAATCAGGCGGAGTGACTGATAGTGGGACTGTGATTATTTGCAGAACAACGAGTGCTAAGCTCAGCTCTTTCAGTCACTGAATTGGCAACGTTCTACGACGCATAACGTTATATTTAACAGCAACAGCAAGTCGTATAGTCCTGGCCAACTCAGCCTTCCGTTCCTGCGGCCTCACATTGCACCAGTACATTGTGTGCCGATGACTGCCAGATGTACGGCTGTACCAATACAAATATAGCTTAAAGGCACGTTTAATGGCATTATACAACATTTTGTATATTTGCATCTGATGTGACTTAATTTATGTTGTATAGCCGTCTAACTGTATAGCTGCATACTTCTTTCTTTTATTATTATTATTATTATTATTAATTTTTACTGTTCTATGGGCTCAGTGCCTGAAATAAAGATGGACTGATTGATTGATTGGTTTACAATAAGTGTCCAGTAACATACATAACGCCATACAACGGTTTGATTGATGAGAGAACTTTTATTAAAACGAAGAAATACAACCCTGTTGTAGTAACAAATGCAACAAGTTAAAAGTACGCAAAAAACCAAGGATGATGTCTCTAGAATGTGGGGGTATAATGCGGGGGGCAAAGCAAACAACGCGGAGCAAAAGAAACCCGAATTTTTCCTCTTTCTAAGGAGATGAGGCCCCATAAAAGTTAAACGGGTGCCAAAGTAAAATTTGACATAAATTAGGTGTGACCTAAAGATATATATATATATAGGAAAGGACAGTAAGACTATCTTTCTAACAGCGCTGGTGACGGCTAAAATCCAATCAAAAGTTACAGAACGGCAGAACGTATGGACACAGACATTAAACACCAACATAAAACTAAAAACGTAAACATTAAACTGCACAATTTACTTTGACGTTAGAACAACGTTTCTACTTAACACGGCCGAGACAGACAACATTCCAGTTTGAGTTATTCACTACAATATTACGCCCACGTTAGCAGTCTTATACACTGTACAACACCGAGGCGACGGCAACGCATATGCTAATGGTACTCGAGATATAGTGCAAGTCTTACTGTTAGAACACAGACGAAGTATAAAAATGACAAAAGTAGGTAAACAACGGCCTACCAGTTGGCAACCTGCGGTGAGGTAAATTCAAAATACCAAAGGCGTAGGCCTAAACATCATCCAAAATTTGGGGGCGCCTTTGCCACTCATTCCTCTCCTTGCCCCCAACTACCTTTCTCCCCTCCCCCGTTCTCCCTGTTTACTATCCCTTCTTTTCCTTCCTCCCCTTAGCAAGTGGCTCAGCTATGATGTGTGGGGAGCGAATAAGGGAAGCCGTAGCCGCATTTGGTGCATTATAACTCTGCAAATTACGCTTGCGCCTCTAGTAAATATAACATGTGGACTAAAATGTTAAAAATCACCGGCATACTTGTCCCCATTCCAAAATCTGCAATGGACTCTTCGCCCGTCCACAATATTCGCGCCCCTGTAGCTAAAAATAATACACACGCGGCAGTCAGCAGTCACCGACAAAATAATGCAGTCAACGTTAGTACAGACAGGCTGACCACTCTCCTGGATGTGAGTGACACAGGATTCATGATTTGTCACCAATTTCACAGTCCAGTGTTAGCGATAAGCAACATTATACAACAGCGTATATACACCAATGTAGGCCCTATATCATTTCATTAAATAATGACAGGTTTACCCAATATGTTAACTTCATCTACGAATGTACGGTAACTCCAAATTGAGATGCTCTGATTGTCTTGCTTTTCTCCGAATTTTCCCTAATTCCATTTCCCTTACTCTCTTCGGATTCCATGACTTTTCCAGGTTTTTACAGTAGTGGTCATCCTGTACAATTCTTATAAGATGCATGCAGCACCAACTAGTAACAGCTGGTACATCGATATATGAGTAGTATGATTTACAATAACATTTGAAACTGTTTTACGTTCATACACGCCACTGCAGACAGAAATGGTAAGCAGAAACGTCGTTGCCAATGATGCAGCTGTTCCAAATGCCAGCAAAACACATGATGATTTATCTACGCAAAATGACGACGACGGAATATAAAACTCATTAACAGGTCAATAAAAGCTAAACTGTTACATTAAGTACTGCAGCAGGGACTGTGTGTGTAGCTAAGTAATAACATGGTCTAAACGGTAACCCACTTCATGGAAGTTATCTCTACTCTCTTACTTTAGCACAATGAAATGACCTAGAATGTGTCGAGTGGTACGTTAAGCCTCTACACACGCTCACACTTCACCTCAAGTGGTGGTATAACGACAGACACACAGCAGAAACCCCCGCTTATTAGACTGCACGATATGCATGTCCACTTTTACTAAAACGAGACACAGACGACCTACAGCTTCTGTCTGGACATAGACAGGCCCGTAGCCGGCTAAAAATCTGGGGGTCGTCCATCCCTTTCCCTTCTTCTCTCCCTTCCCCTCCCCGCTAAGCGTATAGTCTGTCCATTCAATTCAACTGGAAAACAAGGCCATGTTCAAGTACATCCAGTTCAGCTATAGTTTGCGACGCAGCCAGGTACCACTTGTAACACTTGGCACATAGCAGGTTAACATGAAGACGCGTCTGTTGCAGTCAATCAAAGACTACTTAAAGCAATACGTAAATTACCGACCACAAGTTACGTCACCGTCACGCCATGATGTGAGAACAAGCTATATGAAGCAAGAGAGGACAGAGTGGAAGACCAAAATAAACGTAGGGCCTACCTGCATCGCAGACTACACGAAATGAATATTGAAAGGCTATACATACTGCTAGCAAAGACGGCTGAATACTATTACTACACTAGTAAAACCATTCACTAACTGACAAAAAGTGGACCTTAAAAGCGGACCTAGCTGGATTTGGGGGGGGGGGTCGTCCGACCGGTCCGAGCCCCTGGCTACAGGCCTGTAGAAAGATGACATTCGGATGTATACTAGCTTGTTAAGTACCTCAACTTTGTCTCAAATTTATGCTTGTTTCTGCATGCCCAGAATCTTCCTGGGTGGACTTTTACTGGACCTGCAATGAGCGTAAACTTGAGTATTGGTCACATGTCCCTGCCCTCTGCTGATGAAAGACATCCGTGCTTTGGCACTTGGTTGGGTGGACCTCAAAGAGTCTGGCCTGAAAAAATACCACCAAAATACCTTCTGGTGGCCACAGAAAATATGGCCAACCACTCTCCATTCGTACACAGTGAAACACAGCATTTTGTGTGTATGCAAGTTTTATAGTTTATTTCTGCCAAACCACTAACTTTTTTCCTGACTTAAAACTTTCCTGGACTTTTCTGTAATTTTGAAAACAATTCCCGATACTCCTTGATTTAGAGAACTTTACAGGGTATACCATGTTTCTTAGCTAAGTGGTCATCCCACTAGCAAGTTAAATGAAGGTTAAGAGTAATAATTTTGTCCCTGTTTCAGTTCAAAGAAGGAAAACTATAGATTTTTGGTTGTTTTTTTGCTGCTTGTATCATCAACGCAAACAGCATGTTCTGGCTCTTGAACAATGACAAATGTTAGAAGTGTTATCAGAGTAGCCGCTGTACTGCACCGATACGAGACAGAAATGGTTTCGACTCAGTCGTCCTATCAACTTTCACCGTTGTCACTGACGACGTCTGATTGGCTGACGATGCGCAAGCCCCACCCCCACTGTAGTGCTCACAAAGTTTTGTCACACTCCAGTTGATGTTTGGAAGATCTAGCACTGGGTTTGATGGCCTTCGGGTCTCAATTGCTGGCCTTGGTTTGTGTGACGCCAGTCTTGGTTTGGGGATGTCCAAAGCTAGGCCAACTGTGAGACTAGGCCTGCGACTTGTCCTCCCATCCGAAGATGCTGCAGTCATCAGCGAGTACGGAACTCTCTGACAATCGCGAGCTTTCTCACTGGAACCGCGATGCCTGCCAGCCTCCGACACATCATATCTTGGACAGCTCAAGTCTTGAGGTCGAGCGTCCTTTTTACCAGTCTGGTACTGTGTGCTATGAAGAACTCTCAGAGAGCTGCCAGGTTTGTGCAGGTCTGTAGTGGTAGTTGCTCGACTGGTGATGGGACGTGCAGTCACTTCATGTGACTGGACAGTCACCTTGCTAGAATACCGAGGTCTGGGAACATTCCATGGTGTGGAGTTCGTCGTCTGTCGGCCCTGGTATGTCGGTTCTTGATACTGGTTTACCAGTTCACGGTGCCATTGTCGGTCTTTCATCGTGTATGTTTGCCTTCGTTCCACCTTTGGCTCATTCCCAGTGAAAGTGGAATCACTTGACAAGTTTTCGGAACTGTTGACAATCACTCGACGATTGAGTGGTCCGCCAGTAACCAGTAGACTTACTGACTCATTAGTTCGTGGTACGATATGGTCAGATGTAGTCTTTGACATTCGAGAAATGACATCGGAAGCATCGCTCCTACTTCGGCCCAGGTTCACTCCTCCATTCACATACGGCCTCGAAGACACCTTGCTGCCATCCACCTTTGGGTCGGAGTATCGATGTTTATTGCGATCGGACGCCCTCCTGCGGACAATTCGGCGTCTGGAGCCACCTCCCTGTCGAAAGCTGGGCTGAGGAGACTCTGACCGTTCACTGCCAGAGCTGCTGATATCAACCACCATCAAGTGCTTCCGCTGGAACCGTCGTCTACCGTCCACGAGTGGACTCTCACCAGTTGCTGGCTTCTTAGCTGACTGCTGTATCTCGTGAACCATATCACAGGGTGGATTTGCAGGGGAAACTGTTACAGTCAGATTCCCAGAACGTGCAGAACTGGACCTTTCTCTTTCTTCTTGCGGTAAGATCCGCAACTTTGGTGAACCATGTGGCAGAGCTTCAGCAAAGTTTCGCTGGGGAACAGCAGAGACTGGTGAAGAACGATTTTGTTGCCCGGAAGACAAGATGAGTTTAGACGGAGCTGTCCTTGGGGGAGAAGTGGAAACCCGACCCTCTGAAGACTTTGGCAGAGACTTGGACAGGAAACCTTCTGGAGATTTGGAAAGGGACTTGGATAAATAGCCTTCGGGAGAATTTGGTGGGGATTTAGGAGATTTAGACAAGTATCCGTCTGGAGACTGGGACATCTGTCGTGCCAGATTCTGCTGGGAATTATAGATCACCTTTGACTTCTGGTAGAGCATGCGAGCCAGATTCATCTTGATCTGCTGCCGATCCACACTGTTCAGGTCATTTCTCAGCAGCTCTTTGTGCAACACAGCTTCCTCGGATGAAGAACGCTGCCTGTCAGACACGGCATCTGCACTCCGACGCCCACTTACCCTTCGACACAGCTCAACATCAGCACCAGTAGGCGGGTTAGATGCTGAACCTGATCGCACTGAAGTGCCACCTGCATCGTGACTACGTGGTTTCCTATCATGAACAAAGTCATCATCGCGAATCGTCGTCTCTGGCTTGTACCGCCGACTGTTAACTGGAGTAAGCTCTTCTACGGCATTAGTACGCTCGAGGGTTTGACGATTACCATTGCCTTTAGGCCCCAACTGAGTAACACCCCTCTCAAGTGTGTGTTCTTCCAAAACAGAGTCAGGTTCAAAGTCATCAATTAGTTCCTTGGTGTCAACGTCGAAGGATTTTGGTCGCTGTGCATAGAAGGCCGAAGCCAGGCCTCGAGAAGTGGAATCGTTCTCAAAGCTATGAAGTCGCATGGCTCCAGTACCAACCGACATGTGACGACGACGGAGAGTAATGTCATCCCAATCTGAATTCTCCGTTGATAACTCATCCGGACTGCCCAACATTGAGTCATCGGATATCGTGACTGACTTGTGGTATGTGGCCGAGGGTGCGATGCTGTCTGTTTGCATCGTGGAGGCAATCCTACCGGCACTTCTCGGAGGAATGGCGTCGTGGGTTTCAGAGCGTTCAAGTGTTCGCTGCTCGTCGGCTGATGGAGATAACGCATCATCACTGCAAGTCAGTCCAGAGTCGCGGCTTGCACTAGCTGTAGACATATGTCGGCCGTGTGTGGGTTTACCAACCAGCACTGGGCTTGCTGTCTCATGCTCACTGTCAAAAGACTCGCGCTCCAAGCCTACACAAAACACACCACGATAATATCAGGTACAGTTCCACCTCCACATAGACACTACCAGATGTATAGTGCCACAGCAGTAAATGACTGCAGTGTTGAAAATGGTCACAGTCAACTCGTTCTCGAGTGAACTCGTTCCCAAGGCTTAAGCCGAGGTTATGGTTAGAGTCAGTGTTAGTGTTAGGTCAAGCTGACTGTAAACCATTGATAATGCACTGTTCCCATTCCTCTCTGATAATTCATCTTGCACTTATGAAGCTTCGTGACTTTGTACTGAATGGTTTGCTTTTTATAAAACGTAAACAGACAAAAAAAGTCTACAAGTTGGCTCTAATGGTCAACTCAATCCTAGTGGATGACCCCACAATCTGGCAACGGGATTTCAATCTTCCATGGTCAGTAACAACGGTCTCTGCTAAATCATTTCTGGACTCCACAAGGTCACTGTGGTGCCTGTAAGAAGAAATGGAATCAGGCAGCCAGTGATCTGTGTCCCTGTGCTGAGACCCAAATGATGTCCCAGATAGTCGATTCTTGTTCTCTGACGAAGTATGCAAGGCGAAGAATAATGGTTGAGTTTTTTTGTGGTAAACATTAATAACAAAAGAAAGTGGTAGTAAAACGATGCTGACACAACTCACCGACGTTGTCAGGTGTCAAGCTGTGCGGACTCTCATCATCAGTATCAATGTTAAACACTTGGACGTTCTCATCCTCTAGCACAGATGGACTTGTGTCACCAAACAGTTCCAGACATTGTGGACCAAATACTTCGGAGGCTGATTCAATAAGTCTCTGGCAGACTTGTGACACTTTGCTCACATCCACCAGCATCTCTGCTGCACCGGTGCGCCGTGGCGGCCACAGCAGGCTCTGCGCCACGCACACCGACAGATTGCGTGCTGTCATGTTGTTTGAATGTGAGTGTGCCGCTATTCGGTGCAGGACGCAGATGATGTGACGCATGTAGATGAAATGACTTGTAGGTAGCAGCTCCACCAACCTAACGACAAACAGTTTGTATAAAAACTACCTGAAAATCGTCATTTTTAGCTCCGCCGTCATCAAACATCAACGGACCTGATGGGTTTGGGGTGTTCTGTTGTTGTCCATTCTTTTGTCCATTTGCTTGTCCATCTGTCCAGTCATCTGTCAACTTTTCCTTCAAATCGCTACAAGTCTCACAGTCTCTACTATACATGGTAGCAACAATCTATGGACCGAGAACAAAAGAGGTATAAAGAATTGTTTTGGAAATTTCACATAAATCACACAAATGAGAGCTATTTTTAGACAGCATCACAATATCCGCCAGCAAGCTACTTGTTACTGGTTTTGAGGCAAGAAATTGTATAAAAAGGTATAAGTAAGTAAGTAAGTAAAACTCATATATGATTATAGTAAGAGCTGTAAACTGACGTATCTGTCAGCAGCTAATAACAGTAAACACAATGTTACAGTTATGAACAAACGCAAAAACTATGACAAACAGTAATGTCCTGTTTTGAAAGGAAAACTGAGCAAGTGAAAGAAAGTTACCTTCTCATTTGGTCGATCTGTTTGTTAGGGTCGGCTAGCGAAGTGACTTCAGTCCACTGATGATAGAGTTCACATGTCAGCAGACAGTTAGGCAGACTACGCAGAAAGTCCTATAACAAGCACACATCATAACTGATACATACAAATGAAAGCACAATGCACAACTTTTCAAACTGAATTTTTTTCCTGCTGAATTCAACCAAATTGTCCGCCCTGTGATTCGATACCAACGTCGACATATGACGCATCACAGCTCAACTACTTACTTACTTACTTACTTACTTACTTACTTACTTACTTGCTTACTTGCTTGCTTGTCTCTCACATTACTTTCTATTATGACAAAAAGATGAACAAAGAAGACTCTGTATGGTCTTGTAGT
>Ga0126335_1001207_pt1 | contig 14179 bp, 12 predicted proteins | sample OlaspJWI45metaG_FD_108409 | JGI IMG/M metagenome (GOLD analysis project Ga0126335, IMG submission 108409) | Marine gutless worms symbiont microbial communities from Oahu, Hawaii - Olavius sp. 1 OAHU.JWI-45 metaG | ecosystem: Host-associated > Annelida > Digestive system > Unclassified | place... | reverse complement strand
TCACACAAGTATGCATCAGCACATTATCGGTGTGGAGTGGAGAACACACGTGAAGTGCATGTGCTGTACACTGCCAAGAGAACACCACACACCAATGTCACAGCTAAATGGACAAAATAACCTGCTCTGTCACAGAGAAACATAATGGAACAAGTATGGTGACTGGTTGTCACGTGATCCTCAGTGTAGCTTCGACCATGCATACAATCGAAGCCTCCTGCTGTTAGGGATTTCCTTGCAATGCACGTGTCCCAGTAAAAATGATCTTTTCTTCATTTTAGTACCAAAGAGATTAGTAATAAATCAATGAAAAATCATTGTAAAACTAAATGGGCATCATCCTTTCACTGAACTGCAGCAGGAGCAGCAGCATTTCAGCAACTTCAGACATTCTGTGTTTTCCAAGTAGAGCAATTGTGCTGACAAAAATGGTGTTGTCACCCATCCACACAATCAATCACCCAACTAGGCCGACTGGCTGAATTTAATCACCTGGAAATGTCAGCTACACCGAGGAAAAACAATTGGCCAAAGTAATTTGGCAAAGGCCGCATCGAATCCGCGGGGGAGATCGGGACTCCCATCGAATACAATGTTTGTTAGGTCCACAAGAGCCTCCACTCCAAGTAGGACCTTGATCCATTAGTCGTGTCTGCACAGCAAAGCCACTTGAAGTTGCATGATAGAGAGACTGAGAGACGCCTGGGATCATTGATTGCAACAGTCCACATCTCATGCATTCGATGCGGCCCAACAATACGTCAAAGTCAATAAAGCAAATTAGAAATATCAGTGGAGAGTGTGCTGAGAATATCTGGCATCACCATGCTATCTTCGGACATGTGCACATCGAGTGATGAAAATGCAAAATCAGACACACCCATGTCAGCGCCGGCTGCAACCATCTCTGAGTCAGCCAGACTGGACTCAAATGCAGTGGTCGGCTGATGGGTCATAAGATCAACACTTGCTAGGCTGTCATACTGACTGACAGTTGTAAGGCTATCCATCATTGGCTGTTGTAATATGTGACGACTGCAGGTCAGGTCGCGAAGCAACTGGCCGTCAGTATCGGCAGCAAACTGCGACAGCGGCGGCTCTCTGCTAGGAGGAGGGGTATCAAGCATTAACTGCAGCCTCTGAAACATCAGCATCATTACATCAATATGATAAGAAATCTAAAATTTGCCATCTACAAAAAATGCCTGGCAAACTCAAGAAATATAGCTTTAAATCTACAAAACCTAGATTAGTCAGCTTTTATGGCCACAAAAAGGAGTGATAACCTTAGAGCCAGTATGGGGCAACATGCACTACTACAGAACTGACATTGTCTGACTGGCAGAATTTTGTCACCTGAACATCAAGCGCTAACTGTCGATTGGTCTTCTCAAGCTCGTCATGTTGTAAAACCAACTCTGCCATCGCTAGCTGCTCCTTCTTGAGTCTCTTGATGTAGTCGACTGACGCCTGCAGTATGTTGCCCTTCTTGTTCTGCAGATCACTACAGCATGCCACAGCATTGGTCAGCAAGTAGGTCACTAAGTGACACGAGGGCCCACACTGTCACTGGCCAATAATGCCAATCGCACAAAATAGCATACCACAAGATGGCAACTAACTCTTTTTATAAACATTCTAATATACGCAAAAATTATTAAATATATCTGTAGTTCTTGACATGAAATATTTTTAAACTATCTAAAAAGGTGCAATTTCCATACAACCCCGAATCGCACTGAGCTAATAACTGAACATGGGTAGCATTCATATGTGCAGCGACGTGATTAGTCCATAGATGTCATGCATTGGTCACCATGGCCAGAAGACAAGAGCTCCTACATCCACAGTGATACGTGGCACATGTAGTGCATCCAACGACCAAAGTGACCCTCGCTGAGCACTTTCACACCAGAAACAGCTACGAAACAATTGGTCAAATCAGACTACAAACATTAATACAATCAGCTATAACTGGATACTTACAGGTCGTAGCACACTGGCAGCAATGTGGCAAGTTCTGAGATGCAGTCATTGATCTTGTAACGTCGTCGTTTCTCAACTACAACCCGACATCAGAATCACATTAAAACACTTCTCACAATTCCAGTAATAATTCTACAAATAAACGAAGATAATCTACTCTTGCCATAAAACAGTGATCTCAGACACAGATATAGCCCTAAATCAATATATGCAACATAAGTAAATAAAAATGCAACGTTTTTGTGTTAAATGGTTAACACTGATTGCAACAAAACTTGTAAACTGCAAAAATGTATATTACAATAATAATAATAAAGCTTATATAGCGCCACAAGGTCGTGACTTAGGAGGCACTGGGGTCAGTCAGTCAGCTGTGTGTGCTAGTTAAACGCTAAACAGAAAAGTATGTTTTTAGTCTACAGTTAAACACTGGCAGTGAGTCGCAGTTGGTGATCAATTTCGGTAGCGAGTTCCAGACAGTTGGTACAGAGTGTCGGAAAGCACATTTCGCAAACTCAGTTCTGGTGAAAGACTTGATAAGCAGCGGAACATCTGACGAGCATGATGTCCATGCAGGCTGGTGCAATGTCAGATGCCGACTGAAGTACATTAGTGTCGCGGTTGTGCAGACTGTGTAGTGACAGCCAATTTGTAGTCAATTCGATATTGAACCGGCAGCCAGTGAAGTTGGCATAGTAATGGCCATGCATCCTATCATCTTGGTGCTTGCAGAATTATCCTGGCTGTGTTGTTCTGCACACTCTGTAACTGTTGGATACTGCTATTTGGAGTTCTGTGCAGCAGTGAGTTACAGTAGCCCAGACGAGTCAGTATCAGGCAGCACGCCAGTGTCATTGCGAGTTCGGTCGTCAGTAGATAGCATATATGATGGATGGCTTGCGCGTGGTAGCTGCATGATCGAGCCAGCACCATAACTTGTTTTTTAAACGTCAGACACCGGTCCAGAACGACACCAAGTACTTGCATCTGATCGGCCACCAGTGGGGCTACGCCAGCGACTGATACGACGTCACGGTTGAGCTGACAGTGTGGAGCTGATTGGCGGTGCCGATCATCAGTGCCTCCGACTTGTCCGGGTTGAGCTGCAGTCCATTCTGCATGTACCACTGTCTGATGTCAGTAGTACATGCGGTGAAAACAGACAGCCCATCGAATGTGTTGTCAGCTCGCATGGCGAGCCGGAGCTGTGTGTCATCCACGTACTGGTGGTCTTGTACTCCATAGCTGACAATGACATCAGCCACCGGACTGCAGTAGACTGCGAACAACAGTGGTCCAAGGATGGACCCCTGAGGTACGCCGACGTCGAGCCCAACGTCTGGTGATTGACGCTGGCCCAGTTTGATGAACTGGGTCCTGTCTTGCAAGTAAGAATGCAGCCAGGATAGCGGTGTGTCAATCATGCCAAACTCAGGAGCAGTATCTTGTGGTCGACTGTGTCGAAAGCTGCCGACAGGTCGAGGCCGATCAGAACAGTGACCTGCATGTTGTCAGCAGCCGTGTAGACACCATCTAGGACTTCCACCAGCGCAGTTTCCGTAGAGTGTCCTTTCCTGTATGCAGACTGGTACTTGGTGAAGTTGGCCGACTCGAGCAGATGTGGATGCAGGCGTGTCAACACGAGTCGTTCCAGTACATACATTGGAGACTTGTCAACAGATTGGAGATGGGCCTGCAGTTTCCCCGTAATGAACTGTCGAGTTTTTTTACTTAAAAGTTAGTTACTAAATATTCATAGCAATATTGCGATAATTTGTCAACATCATATCAACATCTTATAGAAATTGAAAAAATAATATCAAAGCAATACTACAACTGACTAATGTTGTGGTTGTCCTTCTTTATCCGTTCTTTTTCCCAGACTAGCCGTTCCGCCTCGGTCATCATAGGAGGTGGAGGTTCTTTCTGTCGGCCTCCCCGGTAGCCAGACGATGGCTGCCGTGACAGCATCGTAGGGCACGATGCGGACGACTTAATTGCAGGCTTACAATCACGATGCATTATGCCTTCAGCGTAACTTCCTTCTAACAGCATCTGATTTGACACAATACAAAACAATTTCAACTTCAACAACTGACTAAACTAATGTAGTAACAGCCACATTGAAGTGGTGCTATCTGGTGAATGAGTAAGAACAACTGCCCGCAAGACAGACGGACGAACTGACTGACTGACAAACAGATACCCATGCTATAGGATCATTGATCACAATAGCGTGCATCTCATGCATTCAGTCCAGACTAAAGTGTATGTAGTATGTAGTAATACTATCCTAAGTAATATTAGTGACACTAATGTTACCAAATTCAGCTAAAAAAACAGCAGCTAAACTGGAAGTGTAAAACTATTGTATATGAACCACATAAAAAAAACTGAGCAAGTAAGTCATGATACTTGTCGATAGAACCAAAATCACAGAAGTGCCACAGCTGTGTTGCCCAAGACTAAGTTTCCACTAAAGTCGAAAACGTTTTCAGCTGCGCCAACAAAACGTGTTCGGTGTAGCATAGGCAGACAGAGCAGAACAAGCTGCAAGGCTTTACAGCTGATTGTGAACAGTGATAAACTTACATCATCATGAATCAACGACGTGAGGACATCGAGATCCTTGTCTGCAACGGTGTCCACCAGCTCTAGGTCCAGATTACTGTTGATCAGTTCATCCACCTGCAACACAACATGTTGTGCCACCATCATCGTCGTCATCATCATCATTGTCTTCATCATCATATTACTGTGTTCCATCAGAAATTTTATATATGCTTTCCAAATTATGAATATCAGTCATGGTTAAAGTTATGGTTTAACAACAAGCCAATTATTAAGAAACACGACACTTACTTGAGGTGCAGATCTGAAGGAATATCAAGTTCATCTTACATCATCTTTATAACAAATTCCAAATCTACTAAAATCCAACTTACTGATGAAGCTCTTAAAGTTGAACTGCACTGCTGAATCATACCTCAGATATACTGGTGGTGGTGCTAGCCCGGTCACCAAGTGACAACGGACTGGACATCTTCTGTCTGCCTTTCAGAAGCTCATTGGGCGCTGAGTGAGCCACAGTTGCATGCTGTGGAAAGCCACCTGACATGAGGACATAGCTGACTGGAGCAGTTCTACCAAGGACTTGTTGTTGTCCATCATTACTGTCATCAGTCATGTCATGGTCAATTTCCAACTGAACAAACACATATGTTTTGCATCTCATTCAAACTATCACTGACCATGTGGTAATAGGCTCTCGCCTCCCCTTTCTTACTGTGCTATTTTTAGCATAATGTCCAGTGATATTATTGATTTGCATATTTGCATATGTACGCATGCTTCTTTGTACCAGCAATTAATTGTACATGTGTACGCATAGGCTGCATGTCGCAGCTGCCCTCATGCAGGACTGCCGGCACTGCACCACTTACAGTGCCTACTCACCTGTTCTGTTTACTGGCCGGTGACTAGAAGTCACGTGACCTCCGCTGTGTTTCAAACTCACGCGCGGTTTTGCGACACTTTCACGTCAGACTTTGTTGAGTAAAGATAGACAGTTCTGTGAGTCTTGGAGAGACGCCGAGCTCGGAGTTCGTGCAGTGAGTAATATGACTGGAGAAGACCTGGTGCTAGTCCGCTGAGTAGTTCTACTGTGTTTTATGCCACACTGTGACACTGCCATGAGCTGTCTGACGAATGATACACTGATCACATCCAGTTCAAGTACTGTTGCTATGATAACTGATGCCAGGCATCACCGACATTCACTGCCCGACCTACGATGACAGCAGTCCGTGTCGTTGCAGTCGTCTACTATGCAGTTTCCACGATGTGCCCGCTGCACTATGCGTGCTGCTTGATGCTAGCTACGTCTTTTGGGGGACATTCTCGGTTATATACTATGTTATAGGCTCCTTTTCCCTGGTTACCTGTTAGTATTTTCCCCTAGACACTGTACTGAGCCATAATTACTGTATTCTGCCGTCATTTTACCGTTTGCAATTGATCATTGCTGTTTTTCACCCTTTTACCATCATTACTGCACAGCTTATACCTGTCATTAAAGTTATATTCTTGTTACAAAGCTGTTTCTTGGTAATTTTCGGGATTTCCACAGTAACATATTACCAGTTGTATAAATTAACAGCTAAGTAGGCCATAAGGGACAGGGTGACATGTAACAATCAACAGTTGACTTGTGAACCAACGGAAATGTCATCACTTATACAAATTCCACTTACGCACACAACAGTGACACTCTAATTTACATTTCCAGCATGAACGGATTATCGACTAACATATTTAACAAAAAATCCCCACAACAATAATTAAATTTATAGTAGTTCCAAAGTCAACAGAGGAGAAATGATCTAATCATTCACAGAAAGGAGACATTTAAAGCTAGCGATGCAACAAAGACTTGAATTCTCAACCTTCAAAAGACAAAAAACCTTTGAACAACCATGATCCATGATAATTTTTTTGTTCATACATCACTGAAATTACAGACTATCATCACTAAATCACTGCAAAATGACTCATGCAGAAACTAGGGCTGCAGATTAATCGCAGTTAATGTGAGATTAACGCGTTAATCCATTAATCGCGATTAAGTTTTTTAATGGCGATTAATTTTTTTCTATCGTGGGTGCAACATCAGGACGTATCGTCAGCAAAACCCGTGCTGCTCTCTCTCCAGCCAATGTCAACAAACTTGTGTGCTTAAATAACTGGTTGGGCCTGTAATGACAGTAACCTCAAAGCCAGCATTTGAGATTGCATTCGAGTATTAGATTGCGACTTTTGAGTGAAATGAACTGTGCTTTGGATGATAATTGATACATATTGTCTGCTTTTTACTTTGCGATTAATTGTGAGATTAACTAAGATCAATTTTTTTAATCGCGAGATTAATCGCGATTAAAAATTTTAATCGCACTGCAGCCCTAGTAGAAACAAAAAAGCATGATCAATATTATTTTTCTGGTCACTGTAATGATTAAGCACCACGTGTACACACAAATATTAACATTAATTGTTACAGCCAACATATGAATCGCGATGTTATTAAATCACTATTATTCATTCATTCATTCATTTCATTTTAATTCAGACAGCTAGGCCCATCAAACACACACAAAACACTAAAACTACAGCTACAACTACAAACGAGCTAAAATATTTAAAGTCATAAAAAAAGATAAAAGAACAAAATCAAACACACTACAAATCACAAATATAGACTCAGGACAGAATATACAAGATGTCACACTATGGCAGTCAAGCTGAATTGGTTCACAGTTCATAGTAGAATGCTTACATAAAAATGATCATTCAGTGCTTAACAATGATAAAAACTAAAAACACTAAAAACTGAAAGAAATCAAAACAATCTAAAAATCAGTCACAGTAAGGCTACTTCTAGACCAAATCAAGAAACGTTTTTCGAAATAAAACAAGTTTGCGTTGCCTTCTGAAAATGGCAGAATCAGTTATTTGAAAAGATTGTGTGGTAGGGCATTCCATGCAGCTGGTCCCGCATAAGAAAAACTTCACTCACTGAACTTGATACATGTCCGTGGTATCTGATATTTCTTGGTACTGGCAGAGTGCACTGTCTTCTCACATGCAGTAATCACTGACATCACGTGAGATCACGTGAAGAGTTTGGCGAAGGTATGAAGGTTTACTGCAAAGGTTTGAAGGTGGGTAAGCAGCAATTTAAAGCACTTCAGTGACGACAAACAATTCATAATTTTGTGACAGTATATACTTACTTTTACAGGACATTCTGCAAAACGAGCAGCTTCAAGGGCAGCTGACTGCCTAGTGAAAGGCACACTAGCTGTAAGAGGCTTGGCACGTCTCCTAAGCTTCTCTTGTTCAACTTGCTGTTTCATCAGCTCCATCTTACAGTTAGCACGAAGATGAAGACGCCGGGTAGTGGGCTGTGACACAGCCCCTGACATGCCAACTCCATTACTGCACATGTAAATATACACACAATTCATATATTATATTATATACTCATACTGTCTTGCGGGCAGTTGTTCTTACTCATTCACCAGATAGCACCACTTCAATGTGGCTATTACTCAGGCTTTATTATCTTGCAAAGTCCGGTCGGAATTTGGACGTAGGTGATGTTGCTTAGTTTCGTTAGTTAGTTATATATTACACAGGCCATGAAGCTACAATTATCCCACACTTTTTAACATCCGGAGTCCACATATGGCATTTGACCCCCACTTTTTGTGTGTTGCAATTACTGGTCAGAGCACGAACAGACCTCAGACAATCATTTTATAGTGCAAAATGGGGGTTAAAAACTAAAAACCTTCAGCTTTAAGGGGCAAAGCCCCTCTGACCAGGGGGCTCTGCCCCTCGACCCTGCTGTGGGCTCCACCCCAGACCTCCAAACCCCCATTATAGGCTCCCGCCTTTTCTTATCCTCTGCAGCACCTGCTAGCTAGCTGCAGCATCTGCTACCATACTACACTGTCTTTGTTTTCCAAAACAGGTGCCTACTATGTCCATGTACCTCACACCGCAAGTAGGCCTAATATCTTACCACATTCACGTTTTTGTACTGGCACTTTCCTACATTTATTCCAAGTTAGTCTGGACTGTGTAAAAGCTACGATTTACTACCCAAATATCAACTGTCAAATCAATGAACTCATTGGATTGGATTGTTAATAACACCTGTCTTACCTGCCCAGTTTCAGTCTGTGGGTAAGCCATACTGGCAGAGCAAGTATTGTTTTGTTGGTATCTGTCTGTTGGCCTGTCTGTCTACACTACAAAATTTACTTGACCCTTATGTTACGCCACAGTGGTGCAATAATTGGAGCAACTGACTTCTGGTCAAAAGCTTGCACCTTGCTTGTATGAACTACTTAGCTTGCAGGCTAGTAGTTCATACATGTATATGCCCTATCAAGTCAGTATAATTTGGCACCAGCCAAGCAACAGTGATGCAGCAGTTTTTGCACAGGACTGGCCAGAAACCAGAGATTCGGCAGCACCTACGTACAAACCCAAGACTTCAGAGAGACATTTAAGTATTACAAGCAGATATGCATCTGAGAAAGTTTCCGTCACGCTGCTTGAAATAAACTCATTTTGTATTACTTGTACAGTAAGTACAATGCCCGAAGATTTCACAGTACACGCCCACCTCGTCAAAGGCGATGTACGGACAATTAAGACTTTCTCTTGCCGTGAATTCGGCTTGTCATTCATGTCTGCGTAGTGAATAACACTGTCGAAGCTCAAATCGATGCCAGACTCTTGCATTCTACGATAAAACTTACTTCCGCATTGTCCTCTTTTGGACCAACTGCGTCACCGTTTTGTTTATCTAGTTCGATGTCGTGCATTATGGGACATGTTGTGTGGCGGGGAAATCCAAGGCTGGAAAACCACAGTTCGGAAAGCCCAAATAGCCAAACGACAGGAATTTACGAAAGGCCCATCACTCTGGGGCAACTGAACGATCTACCTGGGTTTGAATCCACTCTGTAAAATACTAATAGGTCAGAAATACAGCGTATTAATTCGTCTTTCCGCTGTTTGTCCATCTGTCAGCTTGTTTCCTTTTATATGTAGGGCCTACATCTATGGCGCTCTGCAGTCTGCAGAGTTGCGCCACCTAGTAAATGCAGTTATAAAGTACTGTCAGCTTTAGCAGCAAGCAACAATGACTTGGTTGAAGCTGACACTATTAATACTTTTAAGAATCCGCTTGAATATTGGTATAATCAAGATGTCCTTTTTAACTTTAACGCCGACTTAATTGGAACAGCATGGAAGTCTACCAATTTGTGTGAAAGTGATGTTAAGATGCGGCCCCAGAAGACTCTCTGCGCCCGTCAGAACTCATTGGATTGGATTGTTAATCATACCTGTCTTAATCTGTGGGTAAGCCATGCTGGCAGATCAAGTATTGTTTTGTCGGTATCCGTCTGTCTGTCTGTCTGCCTGCCAGTACTGTCAGTGTTTCAGAAACTCAGCAATACTAGTCCAAAAAGCTCTGTGAAGCTCAGTTGGCAAGAAAAAGACCGGTTATGCCACCTAGATGCCAATATGGTAAAGGTCATTCTGCTACCATACTATGAAATGCAATGTCTGCGAAATTTCTGCAGAGACTGAAAATTATACTTAGCTAGGTAACCTAGGCCCTAAATCAGATGATAACTTGGAAGTGAGTGACCGATGGACTGGTAACGGGAAAGCAGGAAGCCGCTATATTTGTGTGAACGATTAGTAAATGTTTGCCAGATTCGTGTAAACGTTAAATTAAGTGATAGGCGCAACCCTATCACGTGACTATTGTTTACATTTTGCTCATAGTTATTCTAAAGCGAGAGGGCGTGTACTGTACTTTGGTATAGTGACAGTATATTTTATTTATGTCTTTATCAAGTTGATCGCTATGTTTATTGCATGACTCAACATATTAGTGTGTGCTTTAAAGCGTAGTGACTGTGTGCGGATTGTTATCTGACGGTAAACTTTGACTTACTTTAATATCGAAACATCCGTGATGAATAGAAATTATCTTACGGGAACCCATTATAATAACATTAAGTTTAACCTGACCCTAACCTAATCATAGTAAACACTGTATTCTATCATTGCACTTTGCCGTGCGTCATACGCTGGTCGACTGTTCTTCATCGGCTTGCTGTACGGAACTTTTGGACCTTTCCGTACTCTTAACTTCCCTAAATGTAGACATTTTCTAATTGTATTCTTTACTTTCTTAGAGCTTAGTACAAATTGGTTATGGATTGTGATACATTTGTAACGTATCTGTGTACTTGCATTTTTATGCAAAAGGAATTGATTTAGCATTATGGCAGCACAGTCAGGTGGAAGTCAGAAAAAGGATATGCCAAAGAAAGACGATCCTGCATTGAAATCTGGCCACACTGCAACCGTGTCACCATCTGTGAGGTCAGGAGTGACAGCTGAAGTAACATTCAGACATAACACCAAGGTCAAAGTGGATCGTCCCGTATACACACAGATAGAATTCAACGAGAGGTATAACTTCACGGAAGACAAATCAAAGAATGTCCAACAGTGGTTACATGATCTGGTACATAAATACTGCACGCTGTCGGGGCCTTGTGTCAAGAAGTTACTGCTATCTTTTTTCCCATTTATTGGTATCATGGGCAAGTACAACCTTCGGCAAGACCTCTTCAGTGACATTATTGCTGGTCTAACTGTTGGCATCATGCATATTCCTCAAGGTCAGTAGTCTTGTATACTGACTGACCTGAATGTACTTAATTTACCGGTACATATCTATTACCTAGTCATAACATGACATAATCAAGGCAGTGTGTAGTCAGTACTTTGTCACAGTCATAGATGCAGGCATTGTGAGTGGTAGTCAACTCATTTGCAAGTCAACTCAGCTCCAAGTCATCTTGTCCCCAAGTGAACTCCTTCCCAGCATTAATGTTGAGATGAGGGTTAGGGGCAATGTTAGGGTTAGGATTAGGGCAAGGGTTAATGTTTGGATTAGCGTTAAGTTTAGGGTTAGGGCTCAGGGTTACTGTCAGTGTTTGGTTTGCTTTGGGGCCAAGTTGACTGGGATGAGTTGACTTGGGGTCGACTTAACTGGAAACTGGCACTGCAACTATTTCTTATGCTTGCACTATGACCTCTGACTGCGAAGGGATGAAAGGCTGAGTTGGCCTAAGTGCCAACTGTCTGCCCTGGACCATTGAGTGATGGCTGTCGCAGTTGTAAGCTCAACTTGGCTGTTCAAACCTTTAGATTTCAGTGGGCAACTTGAGCACAGGGGATGAGGGTCAAACTCACAGCCTATCGGGCCACGAGTCACCATGAGTATGACTTTATATTGGTTTGATCTCAAAAGGCATTATGCTGTGAATGGTTGATGCACTTTCACACTTCTTGAGTACTGTAAAAGATATGAACCTTGATGACGAATTTATCTTGGTGTCAGTTACAATTGGACTAATATTTATTTTATAATAATGATATATTGTATTTTCATAATTTTGCTGTGTAAATTGTAATTTGAGTGTGTTGTGTCTTATTATCTTATTATGTGTTGTATCTTATGCATTATAGTTTCATATTGTGTTATGTAATTAATAATTTAATTAATTAGTTCACTGTTTGACTACATGATGTGAATATTGTTCTTTGATACAGGAATGGCATATGGTTTGCTGGCCAATCTTAAGCCAGTCTACGGTCTTTATTCTTCTTTCTTTCCTGTCATCGTCTACTTTTTCTTCGGTACATCTCGGCATATCTCCCTAGGTAACAACTACACTTATGCATGCTTTTTATGACTTTAAAATAATTCAGTTTATGTAGAAGTTATAATTGAATCAGTATGGATGTATTAAGTAGTGTCATAGTTTTTACCTGTGTACCAGCTTTGCTTGCCAAGCAGGTATTGTTTTGCTGGCATTTGGTGTATCTGTCAGTCTGCACAAATGTTCAAAAACCGCTAGTCAGAAATTGATGTGACTCAATAGGATTATGTTTTATGGTGAATCAGAACACTAGAATGGATTGGATTTTGGAAAGACTCGTCATCACTCTGAAGTCTGAAATGAGCTAAATGTCAAATGGGACATAACTTACTTTTATGCATTCGTGATACATGTCGGTGGCATCCTGTCAGTGGATAGTGTTTGCTGGTGCAGGTACATTTGCTGTTGTATGTCTGATGATTGGCACTGCTGTCAATAATGCAAACTGTGATGTTGGTCTTCCTTCATCATCATCATCATCTGCTCAGCTGCTGAACTCGACAGTCACTGCTTTCACCGAGGCTACTACGTCTGTCAGTAAGACACCAACACCGTCAGCAGATTCTGTTGATGAAACAGTAATGCAGTGTCGTGTCGGCGTTGCTGTTGCACTGACCTTCCTCGCTGGTGTTTATCAGGTCATTTACTTACTAACTCAGTAGAACTAAGTTTTTACATATGTTTCTGATCAGTAGTGAGCAGCTGTGTTGTTGTAGTTATAATGTTAGTGACCCTTGTTGGGTGGCTTTGAGCTTGTAGTAGTAGACCCAGTCGGTTTCTTAGCCTATATCTTAAAGGTGACTGAACTAGTCGGGTTATTTTTTATTTGTGTATTTGTCTATGGCAGTTATTAGCATTAAATAGTTTGAGTTCATGTAATTCAATGTTTTCACTCGTTTTTGGTTGATAATTGATTGTCAAGAAGAAATTGCTTGTAAGAACTCATCGCTGAATGACGTGCTAGTTGCAGAGTTGGTCGTGAAACTGTTACTTGTACTTAGAAGTTATCTTGTGTTTTGCTTGTTACCAGTATGCCATCACTAAGGCTTTTTTGTCTTGTGTTGTTTCTGGGTAAGTTTCTAAACTTGATATGATATTGTCGTATAGAATGCTTGTAGTTTTATAAATGACTAGGCTATGTTTTGCAGTATGTAATGTGCATGCTTGTGTAGATAGCAATGGGTGTGTTCAAGTTTGGTTTTGTGACAATATACTTGTCAGAGCCATTGACACGAGCGCTCACATTTGGTGCATCAATCCACGTCTTCTCAAGTCAGATCAAACACGTGTTTGGCATTAAAGTCGGCCAGTTCAGTGGTGCTCTGAAGCTTGTCTATGTTAGTGTGCCTCAGCCATGTGTTTTTGTGTTTTTCTTCCTCGTCATAGCAGGAAACCTCTCACAGCTCATGAAGCAGAAGTTGCTACTAGTCATGGTTGGCCTAACTACAAGAGGCCAAAGTAATTTGTCACAGTTGCCAGGGACTGCATCAAATCTGAGCAGTAATGTTCCTGTACTTAAAACATTGGGTAAAATTTCCCCCCACTTACCAGCATTTTAGCTGTAGGGGGAACAGGACCCCCATTTGTACAGTGTGCCTTGTGCTCGCAGGAGTCTCCAGACCGAGCAGCATCTTGATCTAGTTAGCCATTTGTGCACAGCACAGCCACTTGACACACAAAGCTTTATTCACCAAAGATGGTAATACAAATACAACAAAAAATAATAAATATATACATATAACATAACTACAATATCATCCTCTTATAATGAACAAATTGTCACACAAAAGACATTTTCAACCTGAGCATATTTACATAGGAATTTCTTTGTCCTTTTTGTTACACAATCAGATACAGAGTCACAATTAAAG
>Ga0126335_1001206_pt1 | contig 14180 bp, 9 predicted proteins | sample OlaspJWI45metaG_FD_108409 | JGI IMG/M metagenome (GOLD analysis project Ga0126335, IMG submission 108409) | Marine gutless worms symbiont microbial communities from Oahu, Hawaii - Olavius sp. 1 OAHU.JWI-45 metaG | ecosystem: Host-associated > Annelida > Digestive system > Unclassified | place... | reverse complement strand
TTGAGTATTATATCTGTTGCTGAGCAGCTATCTGATTATGATTACTACTATCTTCGCGTAATTTTATTGATCACATCTAACGAACGATATAAAGTTTGTCTATTTATCAAGTTGACAACACACAACTTTTCGCTTTCAAAACTGTTCACGATTATGAGTGTCACCCTATATTATTAGTTTTGACAGAGAGTTGTGTTTTCGTGAGTGATTTATACTTTATCTAGTAGACGGATTACATGACAAAGTTTCCCTAAATAAGACTACATCAGGCTTCACGCACTGTTACATCTAGACTCGGCAAAGTGCATAGGAAACGAAGCAACAGCAGGACACAGAAAAAGGGGTTGCGTGGACATGGCATAACATTCAGCCACCTGAGGCTACTGATATAAATGAATGATGACAGCATTTGCCGATGACCAAACCACGGGGGAAGAAAAAGCAGCCTGAAAAGAGAGAGAGAGGCAAAAGTCAAACTTGAGTCGGACGTTCGGTAATCAGCGTAAATCCGGCGCCGACAATACAAGCGCATCACGTCGCTTTCAGGACAGGGATGACCTTTACGCTGTCTGTCGAGCTTGTCACCTTGGTCCCGCCTGTTGGCCCGGTCCGTCGTCGACGAACGGTTGACGTAGGTCGGCGGCCGACAGCACCTAGTCGCTCGCGGAGCCGACAACGCGTATAATCGATTTACGAAGCCGAGGCTGTAGAGCATGCCGTCATGTCATCATTCAGTGATCAGAGCAGGCTGGAGAGCTGAAACATTCCGATAACGTTTTGCCGATTACATGCAACTTTGCCTCTGGTTCTCGACTGACTTCACGATTTCTCACGCTGGCTGGTTGAAAAAGCATTTTGGTCAAGTTTTAATGAAATCCAAACCATATAGCTGTTATCCAAACATTGTATTTTTCGCATTTTGCTCAGCCTGTGTGTGCGTGTGTATGTTAGCCAGGGTGTCGCAAATCGTAACCGCTAGACATTGAGACTTGTAATCTTGCACACACAGAGACGCACCGACCAGCTATGATCAAAGACTAAAATCTAGATCTCCATGACCTACTTAAGCTAGCTGAGTGTCACGTCGCTGCTCATAGGCGATGTGTTATACAGTATACGGCATCAGAACAATCTCTGTAACTATTTGCTGTTTGTGTTTGTGTTACACAGTTTATACTGTACAACAAGATGGAAGACAACTTAGACAAGCGATGTCAAGGGGAGCCTAAGTGACAGTGGCAGTGGCTGGTCGATGACAACAAGCAGTAGTGAAGAAAAGAGTACCTTATATTCAAAGATAGTAGCGCATAAACACTCCTGGAGTATTTGTACGAGAAAAATAATTAGTCGTTCTTAAAGAAAATGGCCGACTAATGAATACATGAATACAGACCACCCATGTTACGATATCCAACAGATGCTGCATGTTGGAGTAATGCCTCTACTGCAGTGCAACATTAAACACATTTGATGGAATGGTGAGGCAGCGAGCTGAACACTCCTATTGACGCAAGTGTAAACTCTTTGTGCTGTTGAGTTTATTTTCTAATTGGCAGCAACGTTGATGCCAGAATCATGTCAATTTCAGGCATTTATATGTAAAATGGACACCGCTGAAAATGTAAGTTTCAAACAGTTTTTTTGTCGACAGTATCGACTTTCTCAACTCTTTCTAAACCGATGCCAGTATGGTCTAGCAATATTATACGGCAACGGGAACGGCGACGTCTTACTCGTTAACCGAGAACGAAACGTTAGCATAAAACGCCGACGAGCTGACGAAGGTTCTTGGCGCATACCGCCAATGTAATCTCTTCCAAGCACCTGCCTTGCCACTGCACGCAATTCGTTTCTCAGCTGGGTAGCAAAATGATATGCAGCTAGCTCACAATATCACTGATGCTATAATCTATTTTTTCGCACTATGTAAAGTGTTTCCGCACTACACAAATAGTTTTTCATCTGCCGTTGGATGGGCCAGTGCCACATGGGTCTCGAGTCACAATGTGTCGCGGTTAGTAACTCGCAAACAGAATTTCGTGCATCTATTTCTGTGTAAACCACGCATTACCTGGAATGGCATAGAACTGATGGACATGACATGGGATGACGTCTGTCAGTGGACAGAGATGAGTGAAAGAATAGACTGCCCGGTTCAGAAATACGTTTGCCCTTTCTTCTGCTGCGTTCAAATGAAATCAGAGTCTTTGCTCTTCTTTGAGTACCGGTATACAAAAGGCTGAAGCTGCAAGAGTCTGATCCGCCATATGCTTTACGGCGTCGACTTCTCTCATATTTTACCACATCTCTTTCTTCGGAGATGCCTTTAATTCTGAAATATAAACTAATTGTTGTATGACGTCTTGTTCTCAGTCAGATGAAACCTTTGTGTATAGCCTATAGCGTGGTGGCTCACTCGCTAAGACGGACTCGTGATCGTGAAGTCGCGGGTTTGAGTCTCAGCCAGATACCGCTGCACAGTAGCCTTGAACAAGTTATTTACACCCATGTGCCTCTATCACCAAGCAGTATGCGTTGGTATCAGCCTAACGGTGGGAAGTAAACAGACACACCACGCGATGCACCAGCCCCGTATTCGTAGTATCGCAGTGTAAGCTGGTGTCAGACAGAGGGCTACTGAAACGGAGATCAGCGCCGCCCCGTGGGCCCATGTGGCTCGGAAAGAACTGTACTTACTTATGTGAGCACCGCAAACGATAGAGAAAGCCTACGTGTATTGCACCGTACATCAGGACATAAAAACCAAATTTACAGCACGAGATGCGATGACCAGATTCAGTAAAGAAGAAGAATCCATGGCTAATCCCTCTTCGAGAGAAAAACGGCGTAAAGCAGAGAGATTTTGGCCATTCGCTGTCAGTGAGGTGCTAATGGTCCATTTTGTCATCATTATCGTCGTCGTCCAAATTATCACCATGTAGTATTTCTGTATATCATGGAGATTTCTTCCTACATTTGCATGTGGCGGGATTCGTTTAACGATTATTTTACTGTAAAAGGATTTTTGTTTTGTGTTTGAGAGTAAATATTTAGGGAAGATTTTGTGTTTTATTTGTCAAAGAATAACGTACGTCTAGAATAAGACAGCGCGAAAAGAATATCCGAAGTCTGGACTCTGCAGTAAACGCAAACGTGCTTATTAAGAATCTCATAAAACTTCAATAATTGATCCGCTTTGTTGCACCCAATAAGACGAGTTTTAACGCTTTGGTGGATTTTCGTCCTAGCGGGATTTCATCCTTGCGGGATGTCTTTCGTTTCGACGGAGGATCTAGCGGCAAGCACCGACCGAGCGAGCGTGGCGAGGAAGGCGACTTCGCGTGCAGTCTCGACTCGACTCGACTCGACTGCTGATCATTAGCTCGAGTGTGTGCAGCTAATCATAGCGCTAAGTCGCCGTGTATTGATCGTCGCCGCTAACGCACCCAATTATTTTTCATCTTTTTTCCTTTCGCTCGTCTGGCCGGTTGCTTTGCCGGTCGGCTCGCACCGAACCGAGTTGACAGAGATACATGAAACCGATGTGTCCACAGCTGACATAACCGCCGGCTCGCGTTCCCGCCGAACGACAGGCCGACTTCGTGCACGGGTGGCGTTTAACGATTACCAAGCCCGGTTTTCCGTAGCATTTCATTTCTAATTGCACACGCCAAACAGCGACGAATGCTGCCCGCTGTTTACGTCATTAACTTCAAGAAAGTCGACGAACTAGTTAGACGCCGCGTTACACATTCTGCTTCCTATGCTTTGTCGCAGCTGACACACAACAAAATGCCTAAAATTTTTCATAACTGCTACGTTTAGTTGATACAAAAATGGTTGCCAATTAATGGTAGTGAGTAGACATAACGCAACAGTTAGCAAATATTGTGTTGGTATTGTAATGAAACGCACATAGCACTACTGGCATGCATATCCCTATTGCAATTGTGGGAAATTGTGCCTCTGGCGCTCCCAAGCCCACTCGGCTGAGTAGATAGAGTTGGTTGAAACTTGAAGGTAAGGCGGCGTAGGAAAGATAGAACCCGACTTTTGATAATTCCGCCGCCCTGCTGAGACGCTAAGCCGATGGGGCACTCATATATATTTTAAAAAGATGCGGGTAAAACGTAAAATAATGGCATGACCATAGGCTAGTTAAACTATCACTAACGTTTTCCTGCTACACATAGGCTAATCGTACTAAACAGCATACTGAGGTTTTAGTTCTAAATCTAGCCACTGGTCTACATTAAAAACTTTCAAATACCGGTCTGCCTTAGCCAAGATGTGTCGCAGCGCAATTTCTTGCATCACCGGGTGTAAGACAAGGCAGTGGGACTTGACCAGTTCTGGAGTAGCTATCGATTAAATCCTTAGGCATTCAGCTAAGCTGCTAAATCCAGAACTAAAGTTCACTGCAGTCACCTCGGCAACCCGGAGACACGGGATTATACTGATGACGCAAACTTTTCCCTAAATTTACAAAAATCGCAGCCTCTTTGGTTTTATCGTACTCCGTCTTCGTGTTCGGATTGTTAAAGACCAGACTTTAGTTTAGAATATCGTATCCTATGCCAGATCACCGACTTTTTTTAGTCCGCGGAAGTCCTTTCACAGTAGCTTTAATCCGCAATTTTTTATGGTAGGCCTACAACATGTCAAATTGTAAGCCACTCTGTTATGAGGTGTTTTTGAAGTCTTTGGCGTTGTCAATCAATCAATCAATCAATCAATCAGAAATTGCCTAAGTAGCAGAACTACTTCAAGATTAATTGTAAAGTTTAAACAAATTCTGGTTCACATGATGATGTCCGGATATGATTTCCCGAAGAGCCAGGTTTTTAGCTGTTGACGGAAAGTAAGGAGTGACTGCGATGTCGTTATCTCCTCCGGCAGAGTGTTTCAGACACGAGGTCCAGCAACCGAGAACGCCCGGTCACCGACTGTTGAACGTCTGACGGATGGCACTATCAGACGACTGGTGCCACTAGAGCGTAATGTCCGTCGGCCGGGCAGATTGGCAACAGGAACGAGTGGTCCCAGATACCACGGCGCACTTCCGTGTAAAACTTTGTACGTCAGCACAGCGACCTTGAAATCGTAGCAGACTAAACTAGCCTACTATAATGCAGCTCACTGAAATACTTAGAGTCTATCGTAGGCATCAGCATATAATTCTCCCAGATATCTAGTCGTGGAAAGAGACAAAATACTGACAGACAGAAAAAACTGACAAGCACGTCTCGGGAAGCTGAGTGTGCCTTACTTAACAATCATAGCTTTGTGCTGACTGCCATTCGTTGCATTTCATCAAGCGTAATGCAATGAAACGCTCGCTCGCTAGCGTCGTCGTCGTCGAAGATGTCGTCCACATCTTTCTGCCTGTCAGTTCGAGGACGGCCGACGTACGGCCCTGTGGGACGACGCTCGCCCCCGGAGCGTCCATTGCTTAGCCGGGCAGGCAGGCACTCGCGCCAGGCTGGTCGCCCTGTCGTACATATTACGTCCGCGATCAAAGTTGCAATCATTTCGTGACGACGCATTTGTCGATCCATCTCGGTGTCGGCTCGTCTCGGCCGGGACTGTTAATTTACGATCGCTATGAGCTATTCTCTGGGGCCCAGTATCTGCCGGTACTCACACAGCTTGTATAGCGCCGCATTCGCTTCTTGTCGCCGGCTCTAAATTGACACTCTAACAGAACGACAGGTCCGTCGTCGGCACCGTTATGCTTTCTTCCCGGCTGGTGCTATCCACTCTACTTCTAACATCATTCCGCGCCTGTTGCAATCATTCTCGGGCAGTTATACAACATAATTCCAACTTTATGTTTCTTAGTAAATTATTTATTGAAAACTACGTCCATATCTACTGTAAGTGTATTGTCCGGCTGTATGACTTCACTTTCATGGTAAGCAAAGAAGCCGCCTTCAAAGAACTAAGCGAACTCGCCGTTGAGATGTTACAGAGAACGCCCAGCAATGCACATGACGCATTTAGCATGTTTATTCCGAGTACAACATCTGTGTTTGCTATATTTATTCTTGTAGTTATATACAGCTTAAAACTGTGCATTGATATAAACAGTGTTGTACGCCATTAGCATAAAACAGGAGTATAGCCGAAGTCAATCCTAGAACCAGTTAATAGTCATTTTTGTATTACTTTAGGCGTTAATAATGCTTATTTGTATTTTGTTTATTTCGTACTTTGGGTAAGTGTAAAGTGTATTTTTTGTTTTTTCCCTTGTACATTGTTATTCACTATTGTTTAATTTGCAGTAACGGGTAAGATACTTTGAAAAGTATTTTAAGTATAAATACATGTATCCAATAACAAAATACTAGTAAACAAAATACTTTCTGCAAAACTAAATGCCCATTGCTCGTTTGTATTTCTACCTAATGATAGTACTAATTAAATATTTTTGTGTGATAATTTGTAAATTGTACTTGGTTACCAATAAACCGTTTCTATTTCTATTTTTTTGATCCTCGGTAGGGGTTTCCGAGAGAATATAAAATTATGAATAGCTGTAACAAGCATGGACATGATATTCTATCCGTGCAGTCAGCGCTCGGCAGAGTCTATTTTACTGCAAATATTCTTACGACAGAAGTTGACAGCTGATTCTCTAAGCTGGAAGACACTCTGAGTGATTGACTTTAATCACCATGCATGGAACTTGTCTGAAATCCTCTACGTGTACGATTCTTCACGCATATCGTTAGATGCAGTAATCGATCGGTTTGCTCAGTTGGCACATAAACAGAATCTTCTTCTATAGCTCTAGAATATTTTTGGACTATTATATGATTTTACATGCATTTCTAATTTATACATTCGTTTTGATGTGAATGTGGATATGTTTTTTATAATATAATACAAAAATTCTCGATATTTGTTTGATTCTTAAAATTTTGGTAACTATTCCCAACAAAACTTCTTGGCTGAGTCAGTGCTCTACTAGCCGGCCTGGTATTGTAAGCGTCGCCAGCGTTATTAAGCGAATGTCAAGCAGCATATTGCTCTCCTCACCTTTTGTGTTCGTTGACGTATTAATGCCAGTCAGCCATTGATGTCGAACGTCGTACACTGATCGACGAAAGATAGAAGTGGATGTCGCTTGACTCAGCACCGAGTCCTGCAGCAGCAGCAGCAACCAACAGCAAAGGAAGCAGAAGCGACAGGAAATGTAGTAGTCGCAAGCATATAATGAGATTGGCACTAAACGACACGCTCGTTTGTTGAAACCAGACTTTTCCGTAGGCCTATATATCAAACGGAGATTACTCTTGTTGTTCCTATCGAATGTATTTGTGGTATCATGTGAATTTTGCTGAACTGGTTTCAATACTCGAACGAAGCCGCGATGTGCCTATCTCACGATGTCACTGCGTCTACTGCCTGTCTCTCTCGTCTTGCCTTTTCTGCGTCTGACATCGCGCTGCTGCTGCTGTTGCGACTGCACTCAACGACTGAAATAGAATTATCAGCAGCAGTCTACCGCGTGCGGCAGCTGGCCGACCGACCGACCGGTCTCTGCGACTGCCTCGCCCGCCCCTATCATTCCTTGGCTCGCAGAAAGGCGTGCCGTGCGCAATCTGGTCGCATGTAATTGCATCAGGGCCCGCGGCGAGCATCGGCGGCGGCGGCGCAGTTGGCCTGCCGCCGTCGGCGACGACGGTAAAGGGAGGCAGCCCTGACAGATGAGAGGAGCGACTTATCAGCAGCGACCGCCATCACTTGACGCTAACTCGCCACCGCCACCGCCACAGCTTACTTACCTAGCAGTCTTCTCCGTCTCCCTCTAACTACCTGACAGTGAAAAGCCTTAATTAACCGAGAGCTGGCACCGGCAGAATGTGCATTACATTCACATTCGCGCCGTCGTCGTTCTAATTCGATTTCGGCGCTATACGAGTCAACATCGACTTACTTACTTACTTACTCACTTACTTAACAAAGGACGGTTTGTCAGTTGTCATCGCCGACTGCCACTACAGAGTAATCAGAATTGTTGTATGGCCAAAGCCACTCTTGCATGCGCTTCCACTGATCCCTGGTCACAAATTTTATGTACCCGCCTTGTGTTATGGCGCTGTCCGTCTGTAATCACATTTGGTTTCTGTGATGATTGAGAACGATGCTGAAGAAAAGTTCTACGCTGTATATAGTTCGATCAAGTCGGTGATGAGCATTGCCGTGTCCGTTCCAAACAGTCCATCGCTCGATGTAGTTCATAATTTCATATATAGGAAACCAAGTTTTAGTCTAGTCAAAAACAACGTGTTTACTATAACGTCAGAAGGTCATCTGAGGCTGCCACGGCAGCGCCCACCCCCAGAGGTCACGTGGCATTCAAGGTCCACTGCCGCGGACTTGGCAACAGTCTGAAAGTTTACGAAGGATAACTGGAGTTACTGGTGACCAAACTTTATACACATACACATAATAACCCACATCTAAGCCACGCTTAGGATTGCTCTCGGAGTCAAAAGGTTAAAAGTCAAGGTCACAGCCAGACGATTATCGTATTGCGTCTATCATTGTTCTACTGCAAATAGCAACTGTTTCAATATAGCAGAACGACAGAAATTAAACGTTGTTTCTCTAAGCTGGAGACATTAAATGACTGACTTCTATTGGAACCATCATGCATGAGACATGTTTTAGACTGAAATCATGCACAACTGTCTTTAAATACTCAAAAGTTTCCTTAATCAGTTTTGACTTTGCATATTATCGAGCAACCGTGAAAAAATTATTTTGCATGAGTATTTTTCTAAATTACAAAAAAAGTACCAACGGTTTGTAACATTTACGTCATTTATTTTAGTTTGCGTTAAATTTTTAATTAATTCTATTATTTGTCATTTCGCCACATGCGTAATGGTTCATTCTTTTCGCACAACTTGATTTTCCAGCGCAAATCTGTTTAGCAAATCAGTGGCGAGAACAGCAAAGATTCAAAGCGTTCGGCGAACAGAGTTCAACAGACTGTACAATGCGCAAAGTCTTCTATACGGGAATCCATTTGGCTGTAGTCGAATCGGACTCGGGATTTCGCGGATTCCGATACAATGAGGCGGCGCAAGATTGCTATTGTGTGGTCAGAAAATGAAGCTTGTCATGCCAATAATGCCACGGCGGAGCGGAGGGTCTGCATCATCGTATCTGTCCGTCGCTCCTTCGATCCCTATATCAATGCTACTCGACGAATCCACGTAAACTGATTACACGCACTTCATCACCCGGACGTATCTCAATCGCTCCACGGACTCGTGATCGGTCAGGATAGCCCGTCTGGCAAGGAAATGGCGTATTCCTGACGTGAGCTATATAGATGAGAATATTGTTACGACAAACAAACTGCTTTACTATTCGCAGAGTTAAAGCTAGAAGTCTCAGAGTGAGGGAGTTGGCGTCATTGTTTGCTAATCAAAGTGTTTAAATAGCTATGACTTGTTTGCCTAAATCCAAAGGGTAATTAAACTGATTCATATACAATAGGGTAATAAAACACTTTAATACTAATAGTGCTTAAAGTGTTGACCTATTGCCCATGAAAAATGCCTACAAAGGATTTTTTTTTCAAAATCAGAAACTACGACATCATATGACAATCTGCTCGGACTGACGAATTTGCTGCTGTCAAATAGAGTAACCTTGTGACGCTGACCTTAATGTTTCATAGTGAACAAATTTCATAACATTTCTGAGGTATCACAAAGTGTAGGTTGAAAATCTTAATCTTTATACGACTCAGTGATGGGTAATTGTAATTTTTGTAACTGATTAATTACAATTACAATTGCCTGACGTCTCACAATTACAATTATAATTACAATTACGATTTCTGTTAATTTAATGACTGCAATTACAATTAGCTGCCTGCGAATAATTACAATTACAATTACTTATTTGGGCAATGCCGCATGTAGCCTAATCAAAATTCAAAATACGTGTATTGTTCAGTCGCAGTTAAAATTTAAATTTAATAGAAAAATTTAAAAAAGTAGTGACTGTAATAATTTAATTATTTAGCACACAATATACGAACATCATACCACAAAAAGCCAAAAACATCGACACAAGAGTGCAAGAAATATACTCTGCATTGTCCTTGTACCTAGTCTAAAAAATTCAAAAGTAATTGCGCAACTAATTGTGAATTTCAATTACAATTAGCACATTCGCAATTACAGTTACAAGTACCTGAACAACTAATGAATTAGCTGGCAATTACAATTAGTTTATACAATTATTTATCGCTGATACGACTTCGACAAACAGATTCAATACTGTCCACAAGTGTGACAGACAGGTGGACAGATACATTGCTGTAGATTTATGTAGTAGCATACGGTAAAATATGACAGTATGTCGGGCACTCCCAAGTTCCCAAGAAACGGTCAATCTTATTTTCTGCAGTTCACGCCTGCATGATCCTCAGATCTGATGTTCGTGCCGTTTCTCACCCGGGGATCGCAATACAACAGAGACGCAATTAGACGCGTACTGCGTGGTCTGACTGGCATGCGAGCGCCGACTGTACGTATCACTGATTTCCGGTGCGCATTAATATATCGACAATATGTCGAAAATGAGTCACGACAGAGCAAACATCCCACACGTCTTCTTTGGACATCTAATGCTTGCTTGTTTTATGATGCACATTGTAATTGTAAGCAAGTATGGCTTATGGTGGTCAAAAAAACGAAACAAACTAACTGTATTTGCTTTTATACTATCATTTTAATATTACTAAAATGAACCAATTAAGTGGAGATACAGAGCACTGTAAGCAAGATAAAACCAGTTTCTTTTTGATATTCTGTGCAATCAGTAGACTGCTATTTTTTCGACGTGGTAAGAATGATTTCATTAGTATCATTCATTTCTGATGTCAAATACTACGAGCAATAATTTTGATTTAAATCGATCTGTATATTTTGGTAGTAATTCTTAATTAAAACCATTCTACAACTATTTGTGATTTCGATTTTAATTACACATATTTTAAACATAAAAATTTTGTGCATCACTGCCTCCTCGCTTAATATGCCAAGACTTGTGCCGGTGAGCACTGATCAAGACTGCCTTTCAGTGCTGTCATGACCTCGACTATGACACGTGATCTTCATTGACAATCAAACTTGTTGTGAAGGTGTGCCGCTATACCAACAGGTGGCTACAATAATGTGGTGACATCCGCATCGTATGTAGTGCCGTCTGGCGAATGGATAAGAACGGTTGCGAGCGTGACCGACAGACACAAACATTATGGGATCGTCGATCGCAATAGTCCGCATGTTATGCATTCGATGCTGCCTAACAATAAAGTTTCTACAAATGTTAGAACCGAATAAAACACACGAAGACATACCCACAGACAGACAAACGAGCCTTAACGCATAGCCACGCCTCTACGTGGGCCGTAATAATAATAACAATTTTATTGTTATTTTGTTGGCGAAAGAAAGGCTGGGTGGATTTCTTAGTCGGACGCGTGCTAGATATCAAACGTGAATTTGGCACGCGACACGCAGCTGATCCGAGAGGAAACCGCGTGCAACCGTAATGGAAGAATTCAATCACTAATTCTGACTGCCGCGCTCGGCTCGGCTCGGCTCGGCTGGGTCCGAGATAAAAGTGGACAAATAGAATTGCGCGACCGGCGCTCGAGCGATTTAACGCTACGTTTGTCGGGCGTTGCGCCGGTGACGAATGCAAACCGACGTCGCATGTTCGCTGAGCGGGCTACACCGAAGACGACGACGGCGACGGTCTTATGCGTCGTTTCCACCTCCGCTGCGATATACGTTGAGTGGTGAGTAACGCCATGCGCAACACAACTATCTCTGCGCTGCACGTTGCGTTGCGTTGCGTTGCGTGGATAAAGAGATAGTAATTGCTGGAACTAACTGAGAGTCTTGGACTCGCTAGCACTCGCCTGGACTCGCTGGGACCAGCTAGGTCTTGTTTATAGGTAGAAATGGTTATGAATGTATATAGGCCTATGTATGCATGTATGTACAGTATAAGAAAAGTTTATATCATGCCGCTCTCACAGCCTAAACAGTCACGACTGCACGACCTTAGGCCGAACCAAAGAAATGTGTCTTTAGCCTGCTACAGAATAGTGTAAGTGTCAGTGTTGGATCACGAAGTGACAATGGCAGATTACTCTACAGTTTTGGAGCGCAGGAAGCAAAGCTGCGTGGTCCGAAGATGGAAGTACGACAGGCAAACACTTGTAAATCCCCACGAGTGGCAGAGCGCAAGTGGCGGCGACTGGTACTCGCTGTAACTGGAACGCACAGCTCCTGGGGGCACTACAGTGCAGATGGATGGAGACACTTAAAGATGATCGTGCAGAGCTTGAAAACTATTCTCTCAGGAACTGGTAACCAGTAAAGATCATCTCGAAGTGTCGGTGTTGTGCGCTCAATTACTATTGAAATGGCCGGTGGATATTGTTTTTGTTGCTGTCGATCGCCACACAACGTAACACAGCGCAGAGATAGTTCCAGCTAGTGTCAGCGAGTGTCAGCTGGTCCGAGCGAGTCCGCGTTAGTGCAAACGAGTCCGAGAGAGTCCCTGCGAGTCACAGCTAGTTTTAGCGTTTACTATCTCTCGCCACGCAACGCGCGCAGCGCAACGCGCAGCGCAGCGCACGTGGAAACTAAGCCTTAGAGCCACGACGTCCGGCCGACATGCGACGCTTCGCCGTGTCCCGTGTCCAACGCTAAACAATGACCCGATCGACCAGCTAAAGACGGAGCTATAGCAATCAATCTTCTAATGGATGAGCGAACAAACTTTCCAACTATTTGTTGATGACGTAGGCAGGCCGTTTCTAAATCAAATGTTTCGTGAATTTGTTTCAACTCAAACATGGACCGAACTATGCATTTAGTTCCGTTCAGGTTCTTATTTATCTAAACGTAAACAAACAAAATATGCCACAATGGTAAACTGTAAACACAGAATGTGATGAGATTACATAATTATTTATTTAAACGTTTTGTGGCAACAATACAAGAATTCAGAAATAACATACGGTACAAAATGTTACAGGTGCTTAAACCACCACTTATGCCTACATAACCTCTAAAAATAAAAAATGTACAAATATTAACATTACAATATTATAGCAAGAAAATTAAATCTGTATAACGAGAAAGTCACCATCAATAGTTATTGGCTTGGCCAAGCTGCAGGCTTACTATCACGTGACCGTAAAATAAACAGTCCGTGTGCGTGGTTTAGTTCCGGTTTGACTGAATGACAAACGGAACTATAGGCATATCTCTCACTCATCGGCATTCGGACACATACATGTAAGCCCACACATTCAGATGAGCAGTGTTCGATAGGGGATACAGCGATGCTGTTTATTTTGAGAACATATCTACTTTGCACAGTTGCTTGTGAAAGTTAAGACATTAATTTGCACGATGCGACTTTTGCAAGCAGACTGAGCACCAGTGAGCTTTCGAAAAGATGATATATCTAGCAGTTGTATTAAGAATTTAACAAGGCCTCAACATGCAAACACGCTGCATATGACTTTTTGGTGCTCTCGATAGCACAACAGGAGACACACAGTCGCTAGCGGTATTTCCGGTAAAGATATGACGTCACGTCAGATCGGAAGTGACAGCGACGAAGCGTCAATTGTCGAGTCGATCGTCAATGGAAAACTGGATCGACTCCCGCCGGCAGTGCCGCGCTCCGTCTGCGTTTTTCTCAGTTCTACCTTCTCAGGTGAGTTTATCTACACTTCCACAATAATATTATACCTCATTCACGCACTGCCACGCAAGAGGTCATGGGTTTTGTTCTCAAAACTATAGCTAGATGTTAATTGTGAAAAATTGCTTCCCACGAGCTTTTGGGGCGCTTTCAGCACACTCATTTGCTGCGACGTAGTCGAAGGTAAGAAGACGAGAGAAAAAATTGGACAATAAAGATTGGTTTGTCGGAATGACTACTGGCAGACTGTTCCACGATCATGAAGATAAACTATATTGCTACGAATCATGCGATAAATGGCACTATTTCGTTCTAAAATATCAACTTTAAAAAAACTTTTCTAACGTTTTATAAAGATGCATACACTCAGCACGAGTCATGGTAACCGGAGGCGACAATGAGCTAGTGTAAGTCAT
>Ga0126335_1001205_pt1 | contig 14181 bp, 7 predicted proteins | sample OlaspJWI45metaG_FD_108409 | JGI IMG/M metagenome (GOLD analysis project Ga0126335, IMG submission 108409) | Marine gutless worms symbiont microbial communities from Oahu, Hawaii - Olavius sp. 1 OAHU.JWI-45 metaG | ecosystem: Host-associated > Annelida > Digestive system > Unclassified | place... | reverse complement strand
AGGCTTACACAGCTTTCCGTGCTGTGCTGTCAAGAGCTACACTCTGATGAATGACTGCAATTTATTGGCCGGATTTTGCGACTTTTACTAGCCCTTCTCTCATGTGACGCCGTCAATTCTCTCAAGCTATCGGGTTCATATTTGGTAAAAGAAAACTAGAATGGCTGGGCTACAATTTGGAGAAGGTCGCATGATGATCGACTCAGTCGTTTGGGCACAACACATCAACGTGAGTTCAGCCACGTTGCTATAGCAAATGCCGCGCCAACGCACTGCGTCGGGCGGCAAAAATCATAAACAGTTCCAGGGATGCTACTTGTCGTTTTCCCCAACAAAGTTGTTGTAAACTTTACTTTTACAGTCTCTACTATACATTGCAATCAATCGTAGAGCGGCGTTTCGGCTAAACGATACTTTCCGTATCTCAAAAACCATAGTACGGGTATGACCATGGTAGTTGTACCATGGTTTAACTACCATGACACAATTACCATGGTACGCCCAGAATTTACACAACAGGAAACAAACGGTCTTCATGTGCATGTTGTACTTTGTGTGCTGAGTTTCTCTGATGTTTTCTGATGGATGTCGCGTGTTCGGACAGCGATCTCTCGGCGGCAACAAATGCAAAAATTGCTAAGTCGGCGGCGGCGGCGACGGGACGGTCGTTTGACTGACGAGAAATTAGCTCGTGTCTCCGGACTGACTGGGCTTGTCGACTGTCCACGACTAGCTTTGAAGATTAGAACGTTCCGTTGCATTTGCGTCATCATTAGTATCTTGCAAGGTTGTCGACAGTCACGTACCTCGAAGCTAACTGATGAAAGCGACCTACGATCTTTGCTGCCATGTTCACGGCAGTCGTGAACAAAACAAGTTCGTTAAACTTGTCGTTTACATGCGTGCAGCCTACTTATCTCGTGGACGTCACTGTACAGCTTCTGTTGCTGGTGTCTTTCTGTCCGATGAAAGAGTTGAGGGTCGTTTACATCTATACGTTGAGCATTGCGTTATGACGCAACACAACGTGCGACGTCGGTGGAAACGCCCCATTAAACTGGTGTCTCTAAGAAAGTGCGTGACTGGCTAGATGACGATATTTATCACTCGCATACTGTGTACTATTGTATAACACGAAACTCAGCTATCGCTGACAAACCGCCTGACGCTTGTGCATGCCGATGTTCTGTGCTGTGCTGTCAAGAGTTGCCCTCTGGTGAATGACTGAGACTTATTGGCCAGATTTAACGACTTTTACCTACCCTTCTCCGATGTCACGCCGTCAATCCTATCGAGCTGTCGGGCTCATATTTGGTACGAGAAAACTAGAAGTGCTGAGCTACAATCTGGTAAAAGTCGCATGATGATCGAGTCAGTCGTTTGGACACAATAAATTAACGTGACAAACAGCCACGTTGCCATAGCAAATGCCGCGCCAACGCACTGCGTCGGGCGGCAAAACGTAAAGAAAATCTTACTTACCTTTTTATATCATCACAGTCTTTCTACGAGACCTTCCTTTAAGTAACAAGCACATATTTGATCACAGCGGTCTTCTCGTATTTACATCAATAGGCGTACTTACTACACGTGCGCATTTTGTTAGTTTTAAAACAGTGACTTACCGGTATTAAATACCAGTGAGTCGCAGCAGCATTTTAAAATGCACACACAATTTTTGGCGCTTCTAACGTGCTAGACGCCGCTATTGCTATCGCAGTTCCCCCCGTTTGTCACACTAGTGATCCACGCCTAAACGGTTTGAGATATCGAAATGTGGTTTGCACCACACGACACGTTGATGCTTGCGGTACCGAATGTGACGTTGTGGTACCCTAATCTGGACCCAGTAGTGGGACGATTTGATACCAACAATGAATTTAATTCAGGCAAGGGTACCATAACGCTTCACTTTAAATTTACGGCTGGGTACCATAACGTCCCACTACTGGATTCAAACTAGGGCACTGTAACGCAGTACCATATAAATTCACAGACAGTGTTTGCGTCTAGAATGGGATTTTCGACTATGACCTTGAGCTGCATTGACCAAGATGATGCGCGCCATCTCTGTTACAGCTGAGCTCTTGTTGTACCTTCGTGCAGCAAAATATGACGAAGTCAAACTATGCTGATACATTAGATCTAATACTGCTGGTTTGAAGGTGATTCTTTGCTAGACTATTAACGGAGCACATGCAGTACAGAACTCTATTATTCAAGAAGACCCATGTGTTCGAGGAAGTCCGATAGTTTTTGATTGACCCGTTGCCTTCCTTTGCCGAGGTACATCTGTCTATAGCATCTTTCGTCATCACGCTGATGTGAAATTGGCATTGACGAAATGCGTCTTCTATACGCCGAGATGCTTGGGTATACACTCGAAGAACGAAGCTACTGTAGTTTGCGATGCACACATAAATCTTTCGTATCCAAACAACCACGACATTCCGAAGTCTTTTCTGTTTTTGTCTGTCAGGTCCTTAATAAAAGTAATCGAGACTTGAGTGAGAAAATTTTCTCTTCAGAACTAACTATAGTGATGAAATATGAATATTTGTGATACAATGGCGGTACTATAAGATGTCATGGATACAACAGCGATGATTACAAACAGAAATTTTTCGATATGTTTTTATTTTCCCGGAAGCAAAGACACTGTTGTGGATGGCTAAAAACCGACTCGCCCCTCCCTTATATATAGAATTGTTATTACTGTTCAATGTCGCCAAAACATCCTGTTGTGTGTCATACTCGGCATTGCCGCCGGCGACGTTTTCTTCGTTAAAATAAGACTGAGACGAGAAATGAAAGACGCAACTGAGCTAAGAAACCCTAGCGGCGCGTCGATGTCGGTATTCAGCAACCGATGCTAATGCAACTTTGACGAACGTCTCAGCCGGGAATTGACGTCGGGCCGAGGCGCGATGCATATTGTCATATATCGGCGCAAACCATCGGACCAACCAAATGATCACCGCGCGATGCGCGACGTGACGGACGGGCGCGGTTCTCAGTTGACCGTGCATTGATCGTCGCCCGAAACCGATTTCATTACCGTTTTTACGTCTTCTCCGACCTTACGTCGATCGGCGCCTCGCCTACTAGGCTCGGTTTGGTCTTCGGTCCTTCGTTGACTCGTTATAACGACCGTTCGACGACCCTACCCACAGACAGCGTCGTCGGCTGATGACAGTTGGCCAGGCCGCCAGACGACCGGTCGTTAATACATATATTCAGCACGTGGTTGTCATCGTCGTCGACCTGTAACACAGTAATTCACCAAGCACTGACCGTTGCTCTGCAGTATCGAGCTGGGTGGCCTGCAATAATCCGTTTGCGTTGCTGCACTGTAAACATTCGGCATCAAGACGATTGACGAAATATGAGACATCACACAAACAGTAAAATATTGAAATGTTTCTCAGCTTTTGAATTTATGCCGCATTTATTATAAACCTTGATATGCTGTGTGAAAACGCTGTAACTTTAGCCTAAGTATAAATATAAAAACTGTTTCATGTTCTTAGTAAAAGATTGGCAAAATCAGCCATCGTGCTAAGCCGACGAAAAAAATATATATTATATACACCGTGAGTCAAAAAACAACACGGCCTACTCGTGTCAATAACTTCGCGAAATATTAATCGATTTTCAAAATGTTTTCACTGCTAGACTTAGCACAAAATTTGCTACAAAATAATTATTACTATCTTACCACACCTTAAAGACGTTGCTGCACTACCTTGTGAAACCGTAATGTTTCAAAAATTGCACAAAGTCAAAAATACAGTACTGAAGAAAGGCACTTACTTACTTAATATTTTAGTTTCGCCGCATAGCCCAGAACTTAACCCAATCAACTACAAGGTCTAGAGCATTATGCAGCACAGAGTTTAGCAGACAAAAATCAAAGATCTGGACGATATGAAGTGCCGTCTGATTGACGTTTGGGCTGGTATACAGCAGAGCCTTATCGACGACGCCGTTAACCAGTGGCGTAAACGTCTCTGCGCCTGTGTACTAGCGAGTTTACACTTCGAACATTCGCTCTGATCCTCGCATCAGTCAGACTTTGACAACTTTAATTCACTCCATTACCATTTCGTTTTAACAGTATGTTTGCTCCAAAACTTGCCAATAACTGAAACATTACGGTTTCATGAGGTAGTGCAGCAATGTCTTTACGGTGCGGTGGGATATGTAATGATCATTTTGTAGCAAATTTAATGGTGAGTCTAGCAGTGAAAGAATTTTGAAAATCGATTGATATTTCGCGAAGTTATCGACACTAGTAGGGTGTCTTTGTTTTTTTGTCTCACGGTGTATATATATATACGTGCAACGTCGATAGAAACGCCCCCCTAAACGACTTATAGCTTTATTGCTTAATTCTTGCCGTATAAGCCAACTTTATCCAACAACATTTTTGCCCTGTTATGCATTCAGTTTTCTCAAACAGATGACCACATAATGACTTCTAACTTCCTTATTTTATTATATACATCTTTATTCGCATAAACTGCAGCTTCAAAAAGCAAGAAACCAAAAAACAATGGAAACAGAAAGACATTGCATTGCATGTTCGAATGTTAATCCAGTCAGCAAAACTCTCTATTTATTTCCTCAACAGTCTAACGCTTTGTTTTTTTTGAGTAATTTGCCTTGTGTAATACGTTCTATTATGCTTCTTCCAGTTTCACGTTCTCTCTACTAGAAGTTCTTTACGGCGCTAGCTTTTTCTAGTACCGTACTCATCTGTCAAAACAGCGGAAATAATATATTGTATAATCCTAGTCAGATTTAGGATTCAGGATTTACTGTCCTTAAACCAGGACAGTGTAAATTGAGTCGTGAGACCGAGACTCAAGTCTCTGAAGCACTCTAAGCCCAGTCGTAGTTGGTATGCTAGTTGCAGCAATTAGCGTACAGTAAGATGCTTTGGTCGGTAACAGGACGACGATTGTTTCGCCGAGCCATCGTACAAAGCGGGTCTGCGACAGCGTCGTGGGCTGTCGCTCAGGATCATCGCGTCTACACGTCAGCCATTGCCGATCGTCTTAACTGCACACCTTCCAGCGATACCGCGTCGCCGACGGCAGCGTCGCGCCTGATCGTACACTGCCTTCGCCAGGTCTCCGCCACAGAGCTGGTCCAGGCAGCTGCCGATGTGGCGTCGCCGCCCGTCAAGTATCTGTCGGCGTACGGCCCGACGGTGGCCGACGATAACGAGGTGCTACCAGCGTCGAGTGTAGATGAAATGATAGAAAACGCGTGTCGACGTCATGGCGATGAGTACGTGTGGTTCAGTCACTGTCTCGGTCACGACTTATAGCTTTTCTACTTAACTCTTGTTGTATAATAATTATTATTGTATGTGAATAGTGAACCTATACAAAGTGCAAATGGTTGAATATTTAGAATAAAGTGTCTTTAGCAACATTTATGTTTGTTTATCAGCACACAGTAACACGTGGTTGACGTCAGTGCGTATACATGTACGCAGTCAAGTCGTATGGGATACTGAAATTCGCGACAACAGTTTGCAAAAATTATAAATCTGTTAATTGAGATAAAGAATTTCTTCTATCGGTGATGCGAGTTGAAGTCACTTTGCTTTTTGTCTAATTTAGGTCTTATTTAATGCAGGTTTATTGGTGCTATTGCAAGTGTTACTTTTCTGGGCATCTCAGATCTTGTATTATATTACTACTGTTGGTAACAGGTAATCATCGTCGCGTTGAATGATCCCAATTTTGTGTTTAAAGTCCAAATCATACATTCAACAGTTCTATTGGTTAATCGTTTTATTCTTTTGTATCTTCCTCAGCGTCATTTTCGTTACTACGATTCACTTCGCGTGTCGTTTTGTCTGCAGCAAGGGGAGCGTTCTGTCCCGCATGGAATTGCTGCTGGGAGTTCTCGGCAACGAAGGTTGTCGCTACTTCAGCCAAGCCGACGTCGACGCCATGACTACAAAGTCATCTTCTGTCTCGCACTCTGACGTCACCAACGACGACGCAAGATGGCGTCGAACTCTTCGAACCTACGTCCGTAACAACTTCCGGTTTCACCAACAGACGATATACGACATTATCGACCATAATTACCGTGACTGGGATGACGATGAACAGGTGCCCTCGTCAAACGGCGAGGATAACGGTCGGACGAAAGGCGGCGACCAGGCGTCACGGCGGAGGCTGGCGTCACTTGCCGCGATCATCACCGACGCCCAGTACGTCGCCCCCACAGTCGACTTGGCCGCCAAACACGCCGTCTGTGGACAGTCTCCGTCAAATACCTTTCTCTACAGCTTTGCATTGACGCCGGAGATGGACTGTGGAGGAGCGGCAGCTCGACGTCGACGTTATCCTGACCCACTGTCGTACGTGTTCGGAGCGCCACTCGCAGAAGGGCTCGACCCGTTCCCGCCGACAGCTTCAGATGAGCTCAGCGACGAGCGAAGGACAGCAGAGACTGTGATGTCGTATTGGGCAAACTTTATACGAACTGGGTTTGAAATTGTCGATATCTTGGTGTTTTGCTAGAATTGCAATTATTCGAACAGAATCGCTGTTATCACCGCTTCCACCACTGCAGTCATATTTGCGTGTACTTATTCAAATCAACTAATGTAACACATGAAACAAAAAAAATCACTGTTAGGCCTATCACTACTGTAGAAATTGTGTAGTATTAATGTTCAAAGAAAAGTGCATAGTAGAAAACTGACATTGTATAACCCAGTGTTTTGTGGTGATATGATATGATAACTAAACATATCGTTTATACATCTGTCACTTACGAAAGACTTACTATCTTTCATGTTATTTTTCTTTAATGGTACTACACGGTACTAAATTGTTGCTTTTATTACAAACAAGTCAGTGCATGCATGACTAAGAGCGATTATCTGTTGTTACGATAGGAATCCGAGTTTGCCGGAACGTGGTAACAGCGCTGCCAGACATTTTCCCGTCCAGTGGCCGCCGTACGACGTCAACAGGCAGCAGTACTTGGTCATCGGTGAGCTTTGTCAGATTAACTGTGCGTAGATTGGATATCTGAACCGAAGCATTATTGCTAATCGATTTCGACTGCATGTTATTCTTATATTTTCTAGTTTATTGATGTTTCGATGTACAGTGTCTGGTTATAACTTTACTGTTTTTTTTATACTTTTGAGTTCATTTTATTATTACTGATTGTAATTTTTTCTTAAAATTAAGGAATCAGATAAAAACATATTAATAAATATTCTATGTCAAGTACTCGAGTAGTTTCGAGTAGTGAAAAACTACTCGAGTACCGTAGTTTTTGGGCTCTAATACTCACGAGTACTTGAATACTCGCGGCAGTCCTATACAAGTCGATATTAAGTATTCTGTTGATTGAATATTCTATGTATGACGTAATGTGCGATGTCAGTTAATGTAGTGATGCACTGACGCTGCAATGTGGGTAAAATAAGTGTGAATGATAAATCTTTAAAAAAAACTAGAGAAAAAAGAAAAATGCGACTCGACGAAACTGTTAAATCAAATAATGAATTTCCATCTAAAAATTGGTCTAGGAGTGGACTTACTAGCTTGTTAAGACGAACTGATGTAACTGGGAGTGATCGAAAAGTTGGCAGCGGACGTCCCAGGTCAGCAAGACCGTCAGTCAGTCAACATCACAAAGGTAGAAGAGCTCATTTGCAGTCAAGAAAATGCTCCCGGCACCCACAAAAGTCCACGGGACATTGAGCAAATCACGGGGATTGCAAGAAGTTCCGTTGTAATGTTGACTGACTTCTCGCGGACCATAGGCTTATTGTAGCGTCACTACATTAACTTTGGTCGCACATTACGTCATACATGGAATTTTTAACCAATGGAATACTTAATATCAACTGATGATATTATAGTGCTTGTCTGGCTTCAAATTTAACGAAAAACTAGCTTCATTGGCAGGTTTTACGACGATTTATTGATAATGCAGTGGGGACTTACTTTTTTGGCGCACCCGGTATATGGTAGCACTGATTTAGAATATTGCTTTAGAGTTATGTACTGTAAAAGAACGTCGCAACCGAGCGGATTTGTTTGAGATTTATATCCAAACGGTTCACTGTATAATCAGTTTTTATTTGGTTTCTTTACTTAAATCAAAAACAGTATTCGTTCATCGACGGAAGTATTATGCTTAAAATATACATGACCTGCATGACGGCACTGTGTCGTTGTGCCGATGTAGATTTAAAGGTATATATATCTTTATTTCACCAGAATGAAAAATATCCGGTAGCAAAAGAAACAAAAAAAATAAATTAAATAACTTAACTATAATATGAATAGTCAACATATAGGCCTACAGGCTACAGCATGACGAAGTAGGAAATGTACACAGCAAAACAATCAGCTATAGAAAGTCATACTATCCAACTACCTCAATTTAGAAATTACATGACACACAGCGCTTTCTGATGCACGATATCTTAAGTAAAACTCATGCAAAGAAAAAGTCGAATCGCAATAACTCAGCTGTGCGTTGACCGATTTTCTTGAAATTTCGGATGATGATACACAGGAAGGTCAATGGAGGATGACAGTTGTCAAAATTGGAACCGGAAGTAGAATTCCGCCACCAGAGAAATTCGTTTGAATTTTTGAGGGGTATATCTCTGCCCCTATCAAGGTATTTTCACGAAATTTGGTAGGCGTAGGTAATGGGCTCCCACAAGGTGTGGAATGGTCTAACTGCGTTTCCTTCGAAAATCCAATTTGACGGACGGCGGCCATGTACCACACATACAACATACCGGCGGTCATTTTTAACGTCGGCAACCAGATCGCATTTTTTCACGCTACAAGGAGTGACATTTCATCACTACGATCGACGACTTAGTTCTTACATCTACCGAAACTCATTACACTTTAAAACTATCCGCACATTCTGCATAACAAAACAGCGTTTGCCTACAGAATGGCAACGTATAGACACTGTGCTGTTTAGCCTCTTTACTTCGTGCAGTATGCAGGCCATCTATACGCGCCACCGACCAAATACTACATCGCAAGATGTAAACTTTCTCAAATATTTTTGGTGAACTGACTTGTCCGCTGATCCTATACCTGCGCAGCTTATTAGTATAGTTAGCGGTGGTAAAGACATTTGGCCTTTGTAAGAACAAATTCAGACGCATCTGGGCCCAACATGAGTCCACTCAGACCAGATATAATATCGCGTTTTTTTGCGACACAAAGACACAATACGTAACCCGGCTGTGATGTCAGTCCTTCTGTCTGTCTGTAATAAGCCACACCCCCTGACGTCACAAGCTATTACTAGCTCGGGCCAAGCGGACGCAAAGCTTCCCGGTGACCGGCATCTGGTTTAATATTTCGATGTCGTTGGCCGCGGGAAAGAAGCCGTTTAAGCAACTTTAAACGATTATGTGTGACGTTCATCTTTCAGGTCCGCGGTCGAAGGTGCGACGACGACTGAAAAGTCGTAAGATGGCTTTGTGGCGTGACCTGATACCGCGTTTACACCGCGCCGACGATTTTAATGCACAACTTCATCTTCTCGACAACTACAACAACCTCACGACATTCGAGGAGTCCGGAACGCGACTCGTACCGCCGTCCAACTGGGACGTGAAGACGCCACCGTCGACAACGTCCGCGACCAAGCCACCAGTGTTAGCGTCGGATCGAGCGACATCATTCCGAATGAGCGCGGACGGCGCTCGAACTTCGACCACGACAGCGACTTTTGCTGCCGAGTCGTTGCCGACTACTTCGACTCTGGAATCCGACCCCGACGAGCTAGCAGCGAGCAGCCAGAACGACGACAACGACGACGACGGACTCTCGACGCTGTTCAAGACGGCGGCCATCGGCTGCGCGCTGCTGGCACTCAACGTAGCCGTGTTTACGGCCGTGATGTGTCAGTGGCGAGGTCTACGTCGCACGCGCCTCATCGAACTCCAGAAGTACGCCTCAGGGTTCGGCAGTGGTGGAGTTCTGGGAGTGCCTTGTCCATCAGCGGCTGATGACGTTGGCGACCAAGTGCTGGCCGCGTACCCGCAGTCCGCGGTTGGTCAATGCGAGTCCGGGCCCCCGTCGCCTACCGCTGCCATCGCCGCTACCGTGCTGACCCCTGCCGAGTGCACGTGTAACAACATCGGCGTCGACGGCGGCCCTGGTTTGTCGGGTATTGTCCTGACCGCTCCCAACAATTACTATACGTACTCGTCGACTGGCAATCACGTTGCTGACTACGTCAACCAGCGGACCACTAGCACCGTCTGAAGACTAGTTTGCAACCTGGTGCATCGTCGGGAAAGATAAGACAACACGACTCAGTGAAAACATATATTTTTGTTACGTGACCAGCAAACGCAATTTAGGATATTTGTCGTACAAGTCATGATAAAACATAAAGCATACTCTTAGTAATAAGAGAATAAAACACCAGTTTTCATAGAAAATGCAACGTTGATGTTATTCTACTGCGTCCAGGGTACATAGTTAACATAACGAACGTTCAGTGAATTGTTGTGATGCGTATAAGATTACAGTATTATACAAATTAAGCCTGATACCGTGAGCATTATGCGAATTTGTTGACCCGAAGTTGTCAAATATTGCCCAAGGGCCGATGCTCAAGGTACCAGGCTTAATTTGTTGTTATATGACGATCCGAAATGCAATACATTAGCTGTGAGCCTGTGAAAGGCATTCTATGCACCGAATCACTTAAATCAACAAAACAGTCATATATCTCGTGCAATAAAATATTTAAATGCAATTCTACTGAACGAGTACAATACTTTCACCGTCGAAAATTTACTTTGGAACAGCCGCACATCCCTATCCGCATTTTACACTGACCAACAGTGAGTCGAAAGTTGAAACGAAACGTGCATCGTAGGCTACTTACACCGAATGAAAGACACAAATTCGTTTTCAATTAATGTGTATAGTATTTTCACTGCTTTAAAATTGTTTTTTAAAGTCTAAAACACACAAAAATAAGTTAAATGAACCAGACGACACACATCGTAAACAAACGAAAACAATCGAAGTATGGGTTGTTAGATAACAAGGACGTAACATTTTCGCAGTATTTTTCATATTTAGGGCGCAATTTTGTGAAAATAAATGAAGAAAAACAACAATATAGTTCGGGGTATATTTGTCAGAAAAATTTGCGTTAATTATTTTATTTTTTTAAACTCTCGCGAGTGTGTGACTATCACCGATACTGGGCAATATTGGCAGCATTAATGCCCGGCTAACTGGGGCAATATTAGCTTTTTACTCACGGCACGTGATACGCGTTTGACCAATCACGACTGCGCATTTTAAATCGTCATTTAACAAAACCGGCTTTGTACTGCTTTGTTGATCTGATGTTTAGTCAAATATTGAAGCATATTAATCGTACAATGTATAGATTTAATACACAGAGTCTTCATAGCAACCTTAACCGGATGTGCCATTTAGGCTAAAAAGGCAATGTCAGAAGCTTAACATATGCTGCATTCGGCTAGCTGTAAACCGTCCAAATTACTAAACCTAGGAAACATGTTATTTTCCTGTAATGAGGGGTTGGCTGTAGAAGTTAAGCGGTCAAATACAAAGGTCAAGAGATATCGATGAACTTGCTTAAAAATTGAAATTGCAAAGAAGGTCGGATGTCGTGTCAGCCATCGGGATAGAGCATTCGGTTGTTTAGGCAATAACGCGTCTAGAAATTGTTGTGTAAATATAGGCCTACTGAGTTATCGGGAAATGTCAAATGTCGGCATGTAGCTAATAAATCGCAATCATGCAGAGGCCTTGTCGCTACCGTCGGTCGTCGTAAAATCGTTGTACGACGTCGTATATAACACGGTTCGGTGGAGTCGGTTGTCAAAGATCGATCATTCTTGTACAATTACTTTGGCACCGTATCACTGTCTGATCACATTCCAGCGGCGTCGTCCACAGCTCAATGAGCTCTGAACCTAAACCACTGTCGGCGTTCTCTGCTATAGCTGATCGGTCGAATGCTTGGACTGGAGCTAAAGCAGCACAAAAAGGATAGACGCAAACAGCCTCTTAACAAAGCATACACTGACACTTCGCCACTAATATAGCCTATAGATTAAGCTGTAGGCCTAATTGCAGCATGTGTGCGACGAAAATTTATACTGACTTGCGTCTACAGAAAAAAATACGACGATAAAGACTACGGTCTCTAAAAGCTTTTTCAAAGATGTTGCATTACTGTAAATCTAATGGGCTAGCCTATATGTGTATAGATTTTAGTTAAATTTCGGTAATACAACTGCAAGTATTAAATAGACAAAACTGCCCTCAGTTTTACTGCACAAACCCAGATCAGCATACAGCACATTTAACGTTGAAGCAGTTTGGAGTCGTTTAATGGCACTAAGCAAAAGCCTTTGTTCTCGTCATGGTTTGCAAAAAATTACATAAGAAGATGTTCGTTTTGTCCAGGAAATATTCCGTGGTTGTTTGATGACGTCACTTCACTTGTAAAACCGCAAAATGCGGTTACATTACATTAGAGTTATTTAGAGTAGCCTAAAGTACAAATACTGCTAAACCAATACTATACACGGTGTGGAGAATCTAGAAACCGAAAACAGTTAGGAAGGAAATGATCGGGAAAAGAGATAAGTTTTGAGGCGGTTTCGAAAAACAGACAGCGTTGAAGCTGAGGTTACAGCGGTTGTTAACTGTAGACCAAGCACTTCGACAATGTAGGCCTACTATTTGTAGGCTATGTTTTGTATGTGGTTGCCGGTGCTGACTAGTGTGTAGTTTAGAAATGTGACGGAAGTAGTTTTTTTCAGCGTGACGGAAGTACTCACGAAAACTACGAAAAAGCGTGAAATTCTTCTTTTTGCGAAGGCCTTTGAAGCTGAAATTTGCACACGCATTCGTCGTCGGTATATTTGACGTCTTTTGCTGGTCTCCATTTTGAAAATTAGCCAGGATTGATAGAGTTAGATGCTGCCGAAGATCAGCAAAACAGCCAATTGTCTGTATCTAAAACGCGCCAACAACGGAAACACTATAGCGATGTTATTCGTCAAGCTAAAATAGATTATGCTTTTATCGCAACGAAGGAATAATTGGGCGTGGGTTAATGTCGTATCACAACAGTAATTAGTGCACGGCAGAATCGACAGGTAAATAGTATTTCCACCGTATTCCAGCGCGTTGATTGATGTGTCCTCTCATCTCTACGTCGCTAGCAATGAGCTCCGTTCTCCGGGCGCGCGCCCGAAGTTTAGGTTTCCTAATGGGTTATATTCTAATGTGTATATACACTGTAAAAATGGATGTAGGCCTATTATGATAAAAACACTAGATCAGACACACTTTAAAAACAGCAAAATAGCGTTTATGTGTAAGCGCAGTGTTTTCAATCTAGCGTTTATACTAAAACATTATGACATTTATGTAAAAACACACTTTAATGTATTGAATTGAAAAAGTATGCGTTTTTGTAAGAACATGGTTTTATGTTCCTTGTAAAATACATTAGCGTTAGGCCTATGCTGGCTGTTATTTGGCGTTTTAACATAGGCTAAACACATTTGAAGTGTTTTTAGCGCGAAACAGTTTAAAAAACACGGAATAAGCGTTTTTAACAGCAGATAGGCCCTATATTTTATTAAAAACACATAACTAGCAAACATGCAAATGCCATTAATACATAAACGCAAACCTTCAGTCATAACATTAGGCCTATAGCACATTTAGAGTTAGCTACCACTGAAGTAAAAATAATACTGGAAATGGACTAGAAATAATACCGGGCGCAAGCCCGGTTACGGGCTGCGCCCATAGTAAGATCGCGCGCGTACTCTTGTATTCTATGTGCTGGCACCCGCTGACTAGTGTGTATATTTTACCTGTCACGACGTACTGAGTGACCCGTCACGAAGTCTGGCGGTCACGAAAATCTGGCAGTCTGGCTGTCACGAAACCGTAACGTAACGAAAATGTGCCTTTCGCAAAGCGAAAGTCTGGCTGTCACGAAGTGATGAGTACACTCGACACTTTATACATCACACCTTACATAACGCGGTTTAACGTCCTCTCATCTCTACGTCGCTTGCAATGAGCTCCGCTCTCCGGGCTTGCGCCCAGAGTTTAGGTTGCCTAATGGGTT
>Ga0126335_1001204_pt1 | contig 14193 bp, 10 predicted proteins | sample OlaspJWI45metaG_FD_108409 | JGI IMG/M metagenome (GOLD analysis project Ga0126335, IMG submission 108409) | Marine gutless worms symbiont microbial communities from Oahu, Hawaii - Olavius sp. 1 OAHU.JWI-45 metaG | ecosystem: Host-associated > Annelida > Digestive system > Unclassified | place... | reverse complement strand
CACAGGATTCTGAAATTTTTGAAGTCGAGCACACACAGAGCACTGGAAATTGTAGTTCGAAGCTATAAAAATAAATAATGTTTAACGTGATTTCCACCAGTAAATGTATCAGTATTGATGTATCAGTGATTTGTGAAATTGTGTTACGGATAGGCCTACATTTCAAAAGTATCACAGATACTGATTCTGATACTGCTGAGCAAATATCATGATACTTGATACTTGATACTTTTTTGTATGAAGATACGTGCATGTATCATTGATACTGCCCAACTCTGGTGATTGGTATGTCACAAATTTCGAAATCAATTAGTTACTCGAAATCTAGTTAGTGTCAGGCCTACGGAAGAATAGGCCTATTTATGTGGATCCGTGTTTTCACACAATCCCAATGTTTACGTTGATAAATCGTGCAGGATTCGTGTGGTCGGAATGCAAGCAGTTGTGGGAGGAAGGTCTGAAAGCGTACATCAGACAGTGGTGGAACTGGCTTGACTTCATTATGTTGTCGCTGTACCTCTGTACTTTCTCATTGCGCCTTGTCGCTTTCTTCCATTCGCTCGACACTGAGCACTACGGACCGCACACGATGCCGCGATCTCGCTGGCCCGAGGACGACCCGACCATCGTCTCCGAGGGAGTCTTCGCCATCGCCAACGTGTTCAGCTTCGCGCGCATCATCTTTCTCTTCCAAGCAAACCCACAACTCGGCCCGCTGCAGATCTCGCTCGGGTGCATGCTCATCGACATCGGAAAATTCTTTTTTATCTTTTTTCTCGTTATCACATCGTTCGCGTGCGGCCTGAACCAGCTCTATTATTACTACTCGTCGTCGTCGACGGTGGTCGTCGGAGCTGTGGCGACCACGGCGGCGGTCGGTGCGAGCACGGTTGGTCCGATGTCCATGGCGGCGGCCGCGACCGATCTCTACAATGTCACGATGAACGCAGACGTCTTCAGTCGAGGCAGTGACGACTCATACTTTGAAAATGCCTTCGACCCGTAAGTTTCTTTTTCTTTTCCTGTACCCATTTCTGCGCATTTTCACTGTGGTAATACAGTCATAGAAGTTACGGAATAATGATTGTCGTCATAATCTTAATTGGGCGGGCTTATACACGTGTAGGCTACGCTAGTTGATGCTATTTGATGCTTTCGATGTTGTATAAAATTCTGATTTAACCGTTTTGCTATAGTTATCGAATCAGTATTTTGCTAAAATGTATCTGTACAGAAAAGGTCATTGCTAGGCATTTAGTTTGCGTTATTACAACAGACTACATCGAAGGCTGTTTTGAAAGGCCTAGTGCAAAATGAGAATTCCTGCCCGCATTTGTCGTCATCATCACTGTTAACTGAGTTCAACACGACATCCTTTGAAGTTTGGCTGTTTTTCAATTATCGACTGGCGAGCTGACCTGCCGCATTAGCCGGGCTGTCAGTTTTCTCTGGCGCGATCTATCTATCTATTATTGTATGTCACAGTTTTCTTCCACCTGGCCTGTGGAGCGGAAACGGCTCTGCTGATTTCCATGGAATTTGGCCTGCATGTCCAGCTTAAGGTCTACTAGTGTTCCTAGAAAATTTTCACCCTAGCCCTTGCGTTGCCTAATAACGTGCAAAAATGTGCAATAAATCTTCAAAAATGAATGCCAGAGATGAAACAATGAAATGTCGACAGATTCCATCGACAGAAGCCGAGTTTTTGTCCATAACATCTTCAATGACATACGCATAAAATGGCTTTTGTCGAATGTTGATTTAGGCATTAGTTTTGAAACTGCAGCTCTTGGAAATTCGGCTAAAACGGTGCGTTTTGCTGCTACGAAAACTGCCGCAACATGTTTACGCGTGGCGTGTACTCATTGGGCCGACTGCAGCGTGGCCGAGTGTTACAAATATGCTGCCACCGCCGCACTGTAGACCTGTGTCACATTTGTTGTTTCCACGAAATATTTTTTCCTATCGGCTTATAAGAAATAGTTGACAAGGCAGGTGGAAATAGGTATTAATCCTTGGTCGGCGCATGAAACTTAGCAGCTCGCCAGTCTCGTATACCGGCTTGTTTTGTTTATGCTATAGTTGCTAAATGTCAGCTCTTGTAAGCTATAGCTGTGCACCAGTCTATGATGTGTGGCCGTCTTACTTTTTTCTGCGTAAGGATGCTTAAAGTCAAGAGTGCCAAAATTGACTTTCAAGATTCTAACAGATTCATTTCTTTTAAAGAGAAAAATACATCTGAAAATGTCGTTCTAACAAACTGACAACTGTTGAACTGCTGAAGCTTTAAGCTTTACAGCACCAATGCAATAGACAAGCAGAGGCAAACGACACGACTTGATAAGCTGTACACGGACAGGTTCAGCGACCCCACGACTACATGCAATTATACTGTTATAAGCTATAAAAATTTGCGCCTGACTGGGACGATATCAACAGAGATATCAGAACCAACTGTAAAATGAACACCAAGATATTTAAAGTGATCCGTAAATTTGATCTCATCATTGTCCATAGATACACCAGATATAAAACATTTAGGTTTATTCACAATGGTAGGCCTACATACAGTCTTCTTGGCATTAAACACCAGCGAAGAGTCTGTAGCGTAATCTGAGCAAATGTCAATCATATATTGCAGCCCACACAATAAAGGAGATAACAGTATAAGGTCATCAGCATACATGATGCAGCCAAAGAAAGTATTACCAACATGACATCCATAACCGCTCTTACTCAACCTATTCAGTAATTTATCTACATATATATTAAACATGAATGACGATACAATTCCGCCCTGAAGCACACCACACGTTACTCTGAACCCCAGGCTAAAAACAACACCATTCTCATATGACCGTATTGCATCACGCACAGCTAATTTATATTTATATTTGGCATCTTTCATAAAAATGGGCCTTGTTTGGCTTTACCCGACGATACCCACATATCATACGTGTTAATACTCGCCAACTTGAGACTATCAAGAGCAGCAGACCAGTACTGCTTCATGGCAGATTTCTGAACCGGTGGTATATAAATATCCGAGCACACTTTCAAGGTAGAAACAATCTCGTTATAATATATCTCAATGTCAACAAGGCGACTAGGATCATTACAACTGACACCTATTACCTCACAGCTAAAAAGTGATTAATTTTACTAAGAAGACTACCAGTGTCCTCATATTATCCATGTCTACAACCTTCATCCCATTGGTAGTCACGAACAGTGTGTTTATATTCAGCATCCATCGCACCACCTGCATGTGGAATGGGCAGTGACAGACAGAAACTTACTGGTAATTGATCAGACAGATTAAGGGCACAGTTTAAGACCTCATAGTTGTTAGCATAACATTTTAAATCCTGTATGATAAAAACGTGATCAAGGCTAGACTTGTGACCGAGAGCTTTATGATGGTGTGAATAGTTAACGTGACCCATGTCATCACATAATGCAACCTTTAATCTAATCTATAACGTAAACTATGCGTCGGATGATAATTTCAAATAGTGAGATGCAATGTGGGTTGGTGTATACCGCTGCTGGCTGGTGGCAGCTTGTGGAAAAGTTACGTCACGCTGTTCTGGTCGTTGTTCGGGCTGACACAGCTCGGCTCCGTCCGTGAAGGAGACATTCAGAATTTCACTAAGCGCGTCGCCGAATACATGCTGATGTGTTATCACGCGATGGCCGTCATCGTCCTCGTTAACATGCTCATTGCCATGATGTCAAACTCCTTCCAGGAGATCGAGGTAAAACACCCCCGCCCCGCCCGCGCCTCGCACGTGGTATAAGTCAGTTATAGCTCGCTCCTTTCAATCGAGCGACTTGGTGCATGCGGAGTGTCTGTCGAAGGCAAATCATTGATTTATCTATCCCCGAGAGTCAACGAAAATTACACTCTGTCATTCGTAGTATCTAATGCCAACTCAGCGCAGAAAGAAGGCCTGAACAGATTCTTTCCAACAGCCTTCGAATTTCAGTACCAAACTTCGCTGCTGCGAAATTATACGAATTTTTTTCTACCGGAATAGTTACTAAAACGTATTGTTGTTAGTTTGAGATTAAATTATGAACGGTGTGTCTTGTCTATTACAGATTGGACATCTCGTTTTCAACGCTGTTTTGGACGCTGTTCGGCCTGATAACGCTAGTCGTGCTCGAAATTGAACTGCGCTATGTCGAAGGCTTTGGCAAGCTTCTGTTCGGCCTTTACAATATTGCGGCTAGAATTCTCTTCCTCAACATGCTCATTGCCATGATGTCCAAGTCATTTAATGTTACTGTGGTAAGCACTGCAGACTTAAACTCTCACATTAGCGTATCGTGAGGCATGGACGTTACGTGTCTTGTTCACTTGAGATCGTCGGAATGTTGCAACATGCCTGCTAGTTTCTGCATGTGCGTAGAGTATATGATACGGTTTTTATTACAATTTTTACAGTGTGAACAATAAACGAAATAGGTGCATCCGTACTTTGCTTTATAAAATGTGCCACTTTAATAATCGGAAAAAAGTTTATGATATTTACGTGAAAGTTGGTCTATTCATGTTTTGAAAACGAATGACATGTTTATTATTATTATTATTATTATTATTATTATGCAGCGTTTAACGCGCCATGTGTCGGTCATAAGGCTGACGAATCGCAGTCTTTCTTCAACTTTATGATGTTTTAGCATTTATCAGCATCCATTGACTATGGTATCAGCTTAGCGTTGGAATGCAGTATTCGATCAGTATGTCAGTCAGTGCTTAGTAACTTGCATGACGAGTTTGAATTGTACTGATGTCCAGGATATTACCGTGCTCCATCTTCAGTAAATTTTTGCAAAAAATGCATATCATCTAAAATTCTAAAACTGTGCTTTATAGCACAGTTTTAGAGTGTGCACAAGGCTGTAGGCTGTCAACTTAAAATATTATTTCTATTATTGTTCATTTCTTTCAGTATCATATTTTGTCCTCCTGCTGCGTTTGCTGCTTTGCCGCTGTGCAGAGGCCCTGTTAGTTCAGGCCCGTTGCTGCGCCTTTTCGTGACTATTTGTTGAATATCGACGAAAAAATCTCATTACAAGATTTGCCTTTAGCTGATTGTTATGGCGATGTTTGGTCCAGTTAAACGCTGACATCTGACGCAAGATAAATCCACATTGTTAAAGCTTTAGTGTCCACAAGCTAAGATGTTGTCTTTAGGAAGGCGGTAGCTCTGAGGATTGCCACGTGACTGTTTTCTGGTCACAGTTGGTGGCTATCGCCGTCTCTGGAGGGTTGGTTGGTGCGATCGAGCAAGAGCATTAGGGCGGAAGTCCTTTTCAACGGTTCCGCTTTGACACAGTCATCGGGAGCTGCTTTGATCGATCAGCGAACAGTGCTGTGCTGCGGACCGGGCTTGCACAGCAGGGACGATGGGAGTTGCTAGTTCCGATCGTCGAATCTACTGCTTAGCGCCGGGTGACCTGGCCTAGCTGGAATCAGTGCAGTTAGTTGGTAGGATGCGCAGGTCGATCTGGCGGCGTGGGAATAACGTCGGCTTAACGTTTTTCACCGTCGTCGTCGTCGTCAGCATCTCATGTTTCTCAGAAATACATTTTTGCTGTCGCTGAAACCGACGCAGCAGTGTCGCGGTGGCATCAGGCAGCGAACACGTGAATCATCGACATTAAGAGTTGGGTGGTGCCGGATGCTTTTACCGTCGTCGCCTCTGATCGCCGGCAATAACGCAGCTATATACAGCTGCTGGTCTGCATCTGACTTGTCACGCCGAACTGAGAGATGGCCACTTTAAGTAACTCAATTGTCAAACGGCGTAAAATGGCAAATAAAAATTTCGTTGCACCAAAACCAGTTTCATAAACTAAAATTTGCCTCTACACGAAATAATAACCCAGTTCCTGTGCACGAATAAAAATTCATTGTCAGCCTACTTCTTTACATCTCACAAAGCCATTCTCGGCTAAAATATCCGGTCAAGGCTAAACTGGTCTCTCGTTCTTTGGATTTTAACTTCGCTAGAAGGTCCGGTTCAGTCTACTGAACCAGTAATTACCGGTAAGCAGTCCAGTTTCTCGCTTAGCTGTCAAGTGCTTTGTCGACTTGTGACTCGCTCAGAAAAACTACGACAGGAAATATAAGAAAAAATGTTTTGCAATGTTAGCTTTTTCATTTTTCTGTGTATTATTTGTTACTATTTTTATGCATCCAAAAATGTAAACAATTAAAATCGTATATAGGATACGGTGATTAATGACCACAGCCAGTTTGCTGAACATTGAACTTTTGGTGCTGTGCAAACTATAAACGTTTCAGATTAAAAGGGAATCGCTGAATCACTTTATTTGCTAACTGAACTACATTTTGGTTTCAAATATGTAATTGTTTTATTTTATGTAGTTATGAATTTCTAAACAGACAGACTTTTTTCGAGTCAACTTGATCACGTAATCATTGTAAAGAGATCAGACTTTTACTAGAAGTCACAGAACAGTTTTGATCGCATCAGTACGACTTTACGACTGACAAGTATTAATTGTCCTCTGAGTTGAGACCGGATTCAGACACGGCTGTAATGTATCTTTCGGGACATAACTGACATGCTTACTCCCACACACGCAGATCCAGGATGCACTTTCGTTTATTGCTGCTGAACGAAACGACCTCTATTCCACAGCGAACATTAGCTGTTCTGTACGAAGGCTTTCTATCAAAACCATGGCTGCCTGTCAGCTGTTTGTGCTCACCCTCGCACGCTGCTTTGCACGACTTATTTTGAAACCGAGTAACTTTTCTACGTAAATTGATCATCAAAGAAAAAGGAATCATTCAGCAAACGCAAAGACATGTCCAGATTTAGTTTTAGTTTTTTTGCGTGTCGCGTCAACGTTTCTGAGGGATTGACTGGTGTAGCGCTATACTAACTCAACAAAGCAGCTGTCAGAAAACGCATGCTTAAGCGATTGATCGATTTGGCTGGTCGCCTTGTAATAACTCATAAAAGCAGCTTGGACGCATTAAAGAAGCGCTGTAGTTCAGCACGACAGCGTCATCCGTCTTCACTTGTATACGTCGTTGATATCATTTTATTTAATTAATCAGCAGCATCAGCCGCGACAGCAGTTCAACCGACCGCCATCTGTAAACCTCTATCTACGTGCGAGACTTTGAGTCGCGGCGTGTGTGTGTGTCTTTGAAACACTGCAGCAAAAGTTGTTTGAAAATCTCAATGGTGTAATCTCTGCACCTTTAGTCTTACGTTTTTAAAATCTCTGTTGCATTTACACTGTCTGTTTTCTGCTTACTTAATTCACTTTTTGCCGTGTATGCGCTGCATGTGTATGTATGAGTGTCGTTTATTTTAGTTCTTAGTGATTTTTTCTTTGTGATTTAGATTTAGTATTTGTGTTATTTAGGTGGTTCTCAGATCCTAGAACGACTGAAGATTTTGTCTATCACACCTCAAATCTTTATCAAGTTTATAGCCTGTTACTGTTAACGCTATTCACTGTTTTTTTGTAAAATTCGGCAAATTTTATTGCTAACAGTTTTACTCATACAGTCCCGTAGTCACTTGATAGCATGCAATAATCTAAGACTTGACTCAACAAACAGTTGTTATCAAAGCAGGCTGAAAGTATTGCTGTAATGCTAGACTCGGGACATTTGGTACATTCTGACTAGTCGCAAAATAGCCGCATCGTCGGCGATGTTTGTGCTGCTTTTCCGCAACAATGAGATGTGAAATTGTCGAGATCGTAGGCTAGGCGCGTATACAGGCTTCTATATATCGAGAGTGGGCAGACGAATGAGTGGAACAAAGTCATCATCTGCGTGCTTCATTAACTGCAATGTGTTGTGCGGCTGACGCACGCTCCATCGCGCACTGTGTCTGCACGCATCGTGAACGCAGACCGCCCGTACGACTTTCGTCCAAGTCATTATTGTTGTCGACGCCGAGGCACTCACTGTGTGGTCGAATCACGCAGTTGCTGCCGCAGTCTTTGTGTGTGGCCAACTACGCGTCGCCTCTCAGCCGCTATTGCAAATTCGACGTGATCGTCACGTCTAAGTCGCTTTCACTTGTCTCATAACCAAGTGCGCAGTCGCCGACCAACGCAAGACGGTGCCCGGCCGACCACCGGCGATGTGTCGCTACGTGGGAGGCCCAGCTCTCGCGGTGGCTGCGCGCCGGGCGGCGATGTATGACAATCAGTCGACAAAGAAATCGATAAGAAGGGCGTTAGACCGCTGAGCATGCTTCCACAACCGACGACCGTCCAGCTAAAATCACTGCCTGACCGCCCGATGATTGAAGAGATTAATAAATTTTCTCTCGCTCCAGTTTCGTCTTGCTACGTCAACATCGCTGCAGTTTCAGGGCATCGCGACAGACAGACAGAATCACAGAGATACCACGCATGCCTGGATACGTAATGCTTCCGTCGCCTATCCATAGGCGGCGGATGCATAAACAAAAACTATACGTTTTCGTAGGCTACTATGAAAGTATCATTTTAGTGCACGCATCTTTCTATCTTGCTACCGTGAGCTATACAATCAAAAACGTCGCCGTTGTTTCAGACATCGCGCCGTGATCATGATCATCAAAACTAGCTAGGCCTCGACTGTCTGAACCGACTGTGATCGACGAGTTTGATAAATAGCCGCAACCTTGAATTTGTCTGACCCAGAGCCGTGGTCTGACCAGCTGCCAGATGACGACTACCAGCAGAGGACGTGTCCAGTGGGTGACGTCACGCCCACCTAGGTGGTCAGCAGCTGTAGCACCACGATCACCGTGATACAGATACAGACACAGTTAATAGTTATGGTACGTCATCTGCGAGGCTCCAGCGCCGGTCTCGCTGTCTCTTCATCTGCCAACTCCATCTATCATCGCACTTGACAGATTAATTATATGAATTATTGTATCCGATTCTGTTCCATATTTTCTCTTCCGTTCTGCACAGTGGCAGAAGAATTCCATTCTCAGAAAAAATTTCAATCTCGCATGCGTTTTATTCTGCAAAAAATTAGTCATAAACACTACTAAGTTGAGGAGCTTTAAAATTATGTGATGATAGCGCAGTATGCTGCGTCGTAGAGTTTTAGATTGGTTTGCATTTTAAGGAATATGCTTGGTGCTTTCTTAGTTTTTTGTTTGAGTCGATTTCACAATTTTGCATGAAATAATTCTCATGCATAATTTGTCTTTATATTGTCCTATGCCATTTGCTACTTTGTTTGCAGCGTTTCCGTCCATATTTTATGATCATATTTTGTGTCCAGAGTATGAACAAAATATAATGTTGTCACAGTTATCAATTATTTATTGCTATAGCAACCACGCAGGTGGTTCTCAACTTATACCAAACCTTCTAGACAAGATGGGTAGGCAATAACTTCAGGATCTTCTCTTTCAAAAGCTATCCGTAAGCGGCTTGTTTTGGCAAAGTTATGCCAAAAATTGTAGGAGTCATTTTTTAGACATGGTGTATTTTCATAGCACTGACGTGTGCATATGCAATTTAGAGATATCAGATAAGTGTCGTACTGTTGATAGTTTTACATCATCGTGCTGCTCACGTGGCAACATATATGCCATTGAATAGAAAAGCTGTGAATCAAAGGCGGATCAGCCGCGTTTTAACAGTTTTATTGTGATGATCCTGACCTTGGTCTAATGACCTTGATATACGAACTCAAGGTTTTCGTTACGAAGATTTACCAACATGTCAAAAATGAACTTTGTAGCCTGTGGTGTAGGTCAAGGATGTCGAAAGTTATCATACGACAAACAGACAAACAGACGTGCATCGCTACGCGGGCGGGTGGCCAATAATGAAGCTGCATTGTAATGAGTCACTGATTGCATCCACATTTTTCTACTTTTCCATTTCGTGTATTTCCGTTTGCGCCAGGATCACGCTGACCGCGAGTGGAAGTTCGCGCGGTCCAAGCTCTGGATGGGTTACTTCGATGACGGTTCCACGCTGCCGCCGCCGTTCAACCTCATTATAAGTCCCAAGTCCATATTCTACTTCCTCCGAGCCATCAAGCGCTTTATTGTCTGCTGTTTCTGTGGAGGCTTTCGATCCAGACGGCGTCATTCCGGACACACTCACGCTAAAGTACACATGTTGCTGATAGAATCCCGTAAATTGCCACTGTGGTTAGAGTAACGCGTGTCACAAATTTCAATATATTTTCCTGTTATATGCACTTTCGTAGTTTGAATGTTCTGAAAAGTTAGTAATACACAGTGTTAGCATTGCAAGCCATTTTGAGCGTATTAATATTCTAGTATATAATTCGTTGTGATTTTACTCATAAACCGAAAAATTTAACAGAAAATTAACTCATGTCTTTATGTGTTGTTTGACCGACAGAGATCAAGTCACAGTGGCGACGCGAACGACTCTTCCGCGACGAGCGAACGACGCAAATACAAAGTAAGTATATGTAATAAGCTTACAAGTTCACGTAATTAAAACACAGTGCCAAACGGCGTGTATCTCAATTACAAAGATAGAGTCTACTAAACATGTAAAGTGTACTCATTGTCGAAAAATCTCCGCCTGAACAATTTCAAATGAATTTTTAGCGCACGTCGTTAGACGCAGCTACTGCTATCGCAGTTCCGTCTGTTTGTCCGTCTGTCACATTAGTGATCCACGTTAAAGCATTACCTTTGTCACGTGATCGGAAATGACCACGACGACGCACGCTATTTTTTCGGTGGCTGAGCTTCCTGCAGTGTATGAGATATTGTGGCCAATGCAATCACGTGTACTAAATTTCTTGCCAATCGAACGAGGTATGACAGTGTTTAGGCACTTTTTCCCACTGAACTAGGCTTGACACCTACCTATTTACTAGTGCTGCCGCTGTTGAGTACGCATTGCCCACTACGGTAGTTTGTTGACGGCAGGACGTGATGCGGCGACTCGTAAGTCGCTACATACATCAGTGGAAGAAGCAGATGAGGCAGGACGGCGTCAATGAAGACGACCTTCTCGAGATCAAACAAGACATTTCTAGTCTCAGGTTGTTTTTACGTTCATTCCATTAACGCTGTCAATCACAATAATCATGTAAAAGATTTTTTTTGAAATTTAAAAACACTGACGATTCAACTCAAATAGCGAACATTTGAAAATTGAGAATTTGTTTTAGCAGTGTAGTTGCCATAATAGTCATTACTCGCAGAAATTGCTTGCTTAACTGACTTCCTTCAGAGTCTCTGAGCTTAGTAGAGGAGCCCAAGAGGTAGCTGTAAATGTGCTGTTATTCCTCATTTCTTAAACGTTATGTTATGCTTTGATATTTCTGACCCGTCATTTTGCCAACAGCAACGTTTTCTGATAAGGAAACAAAGCAGGTGTTATAGTGAGCTTATAGATGAGCTGCTGTTGACGACGAAGGGACAATGTACGTATGTATGTAGGCCTATGTATGTATGTCAACAATATTCTATGAACGTAAATATTTTTAGGGTCTTGTCAATCTCGAAAAGTGCAAAGTGCCTATAAACATCTTAAAGACACAAGTCGAGTAATCACACTTTATGTAGCAGCAGGGGGGGGGGCATTAGTGGTCCAATGCTCCCCCCTGCTGCTTATGTCCTTGAAGTTGTGCACGTTCAACACCGTCAGTCACAGCGCTCTGTTCCGTTGCCTATCTCTAAATTGGATTTGACGGCTTACACTAGTGCATTGGACTGCGTGCGCTTGTATCTGTCTGATCGTTGAAATTACGTCAAGACACGCCGCTGATCATCTGGTCTTCTCGGCTGCTGTTCTTAGGCTCGGTACAGTATTTGTTTGGCGCCTGCGTGTAGCCATCATTGAAAGTTTCGATTTACAGCACCAGCGCTCAGTGTTAAGTTAGTAACTATAACTGAAACTGAAACTAAACAGACTAGCTTCTGTTATTTTTGAAAATATATCTGTAACCATATGATTTTTTACAATTAAAATTAATTCAAACATAGACGAAATTTTTTTTATAAATTTTTTTCAGGGAAAGGAAGATTATCAATGACATTTCTGACCCTTTATTATGCCAACAACAACGTTTTCTGATAAGGAAACAAAGCAGGTGTTGTAGTGAGCTTACAGATGAGCTGCTGTTGACGACGAAGGGACAATGTACGTATGTATGTATGTAAACAATACGGTATGCAGGGAAAGAAATCAATGAGTTCGTATACCTTTGAATTAGTTTTAGTCGTAAAAATATGGTTACAGTTATATTCGTTTATTAAAAACTGTCATGACGCAGCTTAAAACGTCACGAAGCATAAAAAGGTGACGAGGTTAAAAAACAAATAGTACAAAATAAAATTAAAAACTCAGATCATTAGGTATCTTTTTTCCTCGAAGACGCTATAGTAAGAAAAATAAAAAAATGGAGAAATAACAGTTTTGTAACTAAAATATAGTTTTGTTTATTTTAATGGCCTATACCAGTTTTTTGTTGGAACTAAGCAAACGATACGATGTTCACGTGTTTTAAGCAACATAGACTAAAATACTTCAACTAAAAATAGCAAACATAGCTAAACTTGTCCACTAGGCTCATCACAAGGCAAGGGAATTATAGAGTCAGCGTGTTTGATGACCGCTACCTGTCTATCAGCGTTCTTTGAACGCCGACAGATTAGAGGTGATTCTACTGTCAGCCAGCCGAGATTGGCATTGATGTTAGACTGCGAGTCGCTTCCACGACGATGTTGCTTGGCGACGTTGTTCTTGATCAGCGACCAACGTTCGGCGATCACGCAATAGCTGTAGCTGTCTTGCAGTTATCTGGCTTGAACGATCTGAAATCTTTTTACAGAGTCAGTAGCAGTAGCGTGCAGTCTAATTAGCAGTCAGCTTGATTACTGCAACTCGCTACTGTATTGAAACCCACGGTAACGTAAAGGCGATCATCAATCAGCAAACTGCAAACAGCAACGAACATTGCATTTCGCGTGAAACTGTTTTACTGCTAACATTCAACAAAGCTTCGTTCCAGTGCCTTACTGTTCTTTCGCCAGCCGCATTGTCATGTTAATTTGTTTGTAGACTTTTTAACTACGCAACTGTGAATCTGGTTTTATGATTGATTTACGAAATAATCACTAAAACAACCGTGACATGTCAAGTTACTCACAAATTCAGTGCCGTTCAATGGTTGTATGCCTGTTTTTTCTACATGGCCCTTTTTGGAGTTTCTATAGTTTCGCGTATTATTACACAACGAACAACAGCAGAAACAACAGTTTATTATTAATAGTATGGACATGCTACACCCAAACACTATGAAGTACCCATATTACTAACGCTACTTGAACTAAATGTCAGACAAAATGCCCTTTTCCTTTATCTCAGTTGGAATCAATATACGAAAGGCCTAAATCTGTTTACGGGATCACTAGTATAAAATAAAGTGAGAAGAAATGCATACACAAGTGTGGATGTTTAACTGGTTGACGAGAGTGATGCGGTTGGTTGGTTGCAGATACGAGCTTCGCGAGGATCGGAAGCGCGTCGAACTGCAGACTGCTGGCCACGTCGAGTCACTCAGGCGCGATATTCTTCGCTTTGTCACTTCGCTGCCGCCTCCGCCGGTCTTCGCCAACTCGGTTTCTTCTGCGTCAGCAGTCACTGTCTGTCCTTTCACTGCTGCCGGCGGCGGAAGTACGCGGCACGCTCATCGCTCAGCCACGGCGTCACGCCACTCGTCCGTCGAACGCGAAGTCGGCGGCAGCGGCGGTGGAGTGGAGGGTGAATCGCCGGCCCCACGCACGTGTGGTAACTGTGGCGCCGGCTCCGGCTACCCGGCTGGCATCAGTGGGACCACCGGAGCTGATCTAGATGCCGTCAAGCGAGAAATCGCGCTCGGGCTGCGTACGGAGATCCGCGAACTGGTCCGCGAGGTCGCGCTGGTCGCGACTGGCGGCGGACAGAACGCCGTCATGGCAGCGACGGCAGGGATGGCTAGTCCGGTCAGCATGGGCGTTGGGGGGCCTGGAAGTCGCAGTGCACCTCCGCGGCTGCCAACACCGTCGCAGCCGTCTGCAGTCGGCGCCGATTTGTATCAGACCCATTTGTACACTCAGTTGTGACGTTGAGCGATTGCAGGTCATTTTTCACACTACTCCATCACCGTATCAGCAGGTACTCGCAGCATCAGCAGCAGCT
>Ga0126335_1001203_pt1 | contig 14193 bp, 9 predicted proteins | sample OlaspJWI45metaG_FD_108409 | JGI IMG/M metagenome (GOLD analysis project Ga0126335, IMG submission 108409) | Marine gutless worms symbiont microbial communities from Oahu, Hawaii - Olavius sp. 1 OAHU.JWI-45 metaG | ecosystem: Host-associated > Annelida > Digestive system > Unclassified | place... | reverse complement strand
TGACTAGTCTGCAGATTTGACCGTAACGAAGTACTGAGTGACCCGTAACGAAATCTTGTTACGAAAGTACCGAGTTATAATGGTAAAAAATACTTTATTCGGGTGTTTTAGATAGATAAATAATAAATAAGCTGTAACATGTGCCTAAAGATTAGATCTGTGCTCACATTTTAATAAAAATGCTACAGTAACATATTATATTACTAAAGATCTGTAACTTATCTAATATTCTAAAAACAGCCAACATAATATTTAAAAAAATTCCTTATCGCCATCTGGCGACTGTCGATAAACGTTTTGTGACATTACAACGCATTCGAATTGTACGAGTCACTTCAACCTTATCGTTAAAAACACAAATCGACATATAGAAGCAACGAGAAACAAGACGCCAAAGGAATTTAGAGATAGCCGCATTGAATACGAGCTGCAATGAGGCGCTTCTAATGAGCTTTGTTCACGGGCTGCGCCCGGAGTTTAGGTTTCCTAATCTGTTATAACGATTAAACTTTATTGTAACTAGTTGGTAGTGTGATGCTGTTCGGCGTTTTTTCTCTTCTCTGTGTTATGTTTAGTGTATGTGTTTTCGGACGTTTTATAACTAAACAGCTTTTATTTTCGTAATGTTGTAGTCAATTGTGCCTCGAAGTTGTATGATTGTTGATTCAGGACATCGGTAAGCGCATGCAGTTATCGTGCGTCGGTGTTCCTGCTTGACTAATTGTCTATTTTTTTGTCAAGCGAATAAATTTATTAATTCATAATTCATTCATTTACATACAAATACTTATCTAACATTAAAACTTTTAAAAGTTAAATCGAAAAAAAGTCAAATGGCTTGTTTCAAGATGTTGAAATACTTGCAGCTTACATAATAAGATAGTCGGTCATCTTGCTGCTTTTAATTGTATTTAATGTTCGTAACTTTTAGCGGTACTGTTTGTACCTGTAAGTTTTATCTTTTATTTGTGTGGTTCATGTGCGGTTCATTCATATGTGTTTGGGTGTGTGTATTATGTGTATTATGTGTATATGGGCCAAGTGCCTATAATAAAACTGATGATGATGATGATGTTACAACAAGCTTTCGGGTAACTCTGTTATGTTTCTGCACTTTATCATAGTTTTTAGATTTAATCTGTTGCATATTTTGTTAAACGCTGGTAATTTTAATGTCAGCGGGACATCATGAACTCAAGAATTTACGCGTAGTCTATGGATGTCGGTGATACAACACTCACCTTAAACGGACATTATTATTGTCGCACAACAATTCTGCCGAACCAAGTCCTTTGTCGAATATTATCAAGTCACTGCAGTAGGTCCAGAAGCAGTGTTGTTCCGATTCAGTGTTGCAGTTTCGCAGACTGAACGCAATTCGCTGAACATTCGAACTGCGAGCACATCACTTCTGCCGTGACGGGGCGCAGCTCTACGTTCAGTCACGGCTGCTGCGGCGTATTTAACGCATCCAATGCTGCTGCTGCTGCTGAGCGATGCTGTCTGTCACGTTCACTCATTCGCTGCTGCACTGATCTCGCCGAGTTGCGACGACAGCCTGCTCTCACGACTCAATCAATCCACACATGTTCATGCCACGATTCTATATGCCACAAATCCATTTTGTGATTGACCGGGCCAGTGCGTCGCAAGCCCCAACATATGCTCAGCCGGTAAGCTGGTTTCTAGCGCCAAACGCGGTCGATCTTGAGCCGGGGCGTGACGGTCGTGACTGTAAATACGATCTGATAGAAAATTCGGCGTGCAAAACAGTAAAACATTAGGCCCTACTTTCTCTTCCGTTTAATGTTACTTGTAGTCAGTAATAATATCAAATTAATAGAAAAAATTAAAGAATGATTTTTCTTCTACAGACCAAACGCCTTTTGTTTCCGCTGAATACCGTAGTTTGTATAAATGGTATTTCGCTTTCGTGTTTTCAAATAATAGACTACGCGGTTATAAGCGTCGTTTTGACTTACACTTGTTTATTAACAAACATTTGAACAAAATTTACACAATTAGCAAAATTAACTCAAAACAACAACCACCACTGCTTTCTAAGTTACGTGTACATTGTACATTAAATCAACGCTATCAATTGACAAAATGGATAAAAGCGGAAATAATCCTGACGAACTTTTCCAGTTTTTCCTACTGCATTTGCTGTTTACTTTTATTATCGTTTTCATCAACTGCATTTATAAGAGTCTATTATTGAAACTTTATTACGGCTATGCTGATTATTAAGCCGTTGCAAAACTAAGTAGGCTTAAATATTATCGTGAAATTGGTCAGCTGTGAGCATACACTGTATGTCTATTTATTTATTTAAACATCCGCGGCAAAGGGCGGAAGCCACTTACATGCCGGTAAGTAGGTAACATCAGTACAACGACGTACATGCATACAATATAAAACAATACAATCAAATGATAAAATGAAATTAATACATTCGGAAAACAGGTAGACATTTCTACTCGTTTTGTTCAGTAGCTGGACAGAGCGGTGAGGAACGTGACTGTCAAGTAGCAATCTGATGGCAATGTCCGTGATGCGATTGGTCTGTCATTCGTTAGCTGCCGCACGACCCAATCAACACGAAATTGGACGAATGTCCGGCTGTTACGTTTAATTAATCACATTACGCGTTGTTCTGCGCGTATGTGACCGGCCCGTGCAAGTACTGAAATTCTGTGTTGCATACTGTATGCCCAAACAGTTTCTGTAGTAAATTGCTAAGACTAATACTGTAGACACACAGCGGTGAGCGAGCACAGTAGTTATACGTGCAACGCGTCGCATAACAGGCTACTTACCAACGGCGAGTCTTTACAGGCGCCGATACTGTCTGACAGGGGCGTCTACACCATACAAGGCGTGGAGCAAATGTTCTGTCCATTACAGCACAATGATTATTATAGTTAAAACGTGTTACATATCACTATATAATAGTGCTCGGATTTGGGCATCATTTTCGTTACTATTTTTCATCGTGCTGCTACTATTTTGTGTGGCGAAATAAAGCTTGATAAATATGAAACGCATCAAAAAGCGTTCCGTGCCCCAAACGGTTGCGTTAAACAGATGTATACCCCTGTCGACAGCGAATATGACAAAGTGTTGCTTATTCATTTTTTTCGAAAACTGGCAGAAATAAATACAGCACAATAATTGTGCTACTGAAGTGCAAACTGGATAATCAGCAGCAACTAGTCCTGTGGGGAACGCTGAAATTGCAGGACTGGACATTGACGGACGAATGTTTGGGCAGCTAACTGAACTTAAATTGCAAAATTTCATTCCTTGAGAAGATTTTCACTCAGTGTCTTTGAAACATACGCGTTGCTTGTTTTACGTTGTTATTAATTTAGTGTTCGGTGATTCTTGCCATTCGTAATGCGTCACATCCACTTCACACATGCTTCTCTCACATGCACAGCAGACGTAGTTATTACAGTGAAAGACGCCGGTAGCTATTCCAGCAAACCTACTTGCAGCTAAAAACCGAAGATTTTGCTTATATGTGTGAATTTCATATGTCTTAAGACATAAGACGATTTCAAAGCTGTTATACGAACCAGTCAATTGATAAAAGCGCTCGATAGTTAGCTTAAGCTGATTACAATCAATTGCCCATATCTGTCCGTCAATGTCGAGTCCTGCAATTTCAGTCAACCCGTCCTGTGTTAGGTTGGCTGGAGGAGCGTGAGTTAGAGGACAGACTGCTATTGCAAGAGCTTTCATAAAGTCTTCTCTTCTTTCACACGTGCTTTCTTCGATGAATCACTTTAACGTAGACTGATTTTAGCAAATTTTAAAATTGACGCTTATTAATGACATTTAGTAGGACTACTGCTATTTGATGTCTGCCACGAGCTTATTAGTTTTTTAAAGCCGCAAGACATGCACAACGTCCTATTGCGACCGATGATCCAGTAGCGTAGTGTGCCAGTCCGTGTGTCAGTAACGCGGCTGCGCTGTGCAAAAATGGCTTAACGGATACTCTGGCGCGTGCGGTTTTTAACTAACAGATAATTTTCTTATTCGAGAACTACAAAACAAATTATAATATTTCTGAAACAGTCGGTATGCCTACCGGTGTGCATCGTTGTGCGATTAGAAGACCCATAACAACTCATATGACAATATTTGCTTTTTAAATTACTCAGTTTAGGTAGCTTTTAAGCGCGATGCGTGGAGGATGGCAGCGAGATCCAGCGAGTAAAGGCTGGTTCCAGCGATTAGGCAGCAAAGCATATGGAAGCGACCGTAGCGACGATTTAGTATGTAGGTGTGTTCGTCGGAACCGCTCGCCCCGAAATTCGGCTTGCTCCTTGCCTGACCGCTGCAGTACGACGAATGAACAAGAAATTGGTGAAATTAGTTAAATGTTTCGCTGTTGCGTTTAATTAATCAAATTACGCGTTGTTCTGCGCGTATGTGACCGGCCTGTGCGAATGTGCTCACGTCATACATATTGTACATATATAGGCTCACAGTTTCTTTATAACGTATTCGGAAGTCAATGAGTGAGCAAAATAGCATTACGTACAATGCGTCACATAATAGACCATCTGGAAGACGAGTCTTCCCAGACACTAGTACTGACAAGCGAGTGAGTAGAGGCTTAACGTCCCATTAACACTTTATAGGTCATTTCAGGGACGATTTTTACGGGTCAGGTGCGCCAACCAACAGTGTCAAAGCACTGAAGAAAGCCAGTTGGCCACTCAGAGAGGCTTCACTAAAACCGCTCCACTGTGTTACAGTATGAACAGTAGGCAACCGCCTCTAGGCTAATCACAGCGTAGGGTCCCAGTATGACAAAAATCCAATCTGCAGGACCTATAAGCTGCCTAGAACATCGCGCGACAAGAGTATTGCACTGTACTATAGTAACTAGAGCAGCTTTGTTAATGTTCCCTCTTTACTCCAGGCCCTGATAAGAAATCGAAAGAAACCTCCCCAAATTAGGTGTAGACAATCACACTTATTCAGCCTTCCGTCCTAACGAAGTCGGTAAATGAGAACCAGCAAAGGCAGGTACGGTTCGTTCCGTTCGTGGATAAACGCTTGGTACGTGTGCGGGCAAACTGTGTGATCCATTGATAACGCGTGCCATACCTGAGTGCTCAAAGAGGCGTTACATCAGGTGTCCGATCCGCACCTTTACCTTTCACTCAGTAGATGTATTAAATTATCTTCAACCTAGGTCTATGACATCAGCCGTGTCTGAGTTTCGCCGCAAGCCATTCTGAAAACCTTCCTTCGTTGTTTGTCGTAATCGACGCATAGCTAAACTGAAAGCTACGCCAATAATAGATGGGGTTTGATACAATAACTTACGAGGCCAATAGTTGCACACCGCCACGAAACATGTGCAGATGAGATAAGTGCAACGGAATACGTGCGCGGCGTAACAAGTACCAGTGTCTAGTCCAGTTGTGCGCTAACGTATTGACCTACTAGGCAAACCAGGCCGTTTATCGGTCCCCGAGCGACTATACAATTGTTATGGCGTCCAGTCAAACGTGCCGTGCCTGATTCTGCCATGATTTCTCGGAGAAACAGCGCACCGTGACCGGCGTACGAACAGCAGTCGACGTTGGTGGTCTGCTGTCGGACGGCGACGCTTTACGCACGGCCGGACTGCGCTGTGGAACGTCGAACTTCGGGGCGCCCGGCGGTCGCTCTGGCAGAACGTGGGAGGCGGGATGACATTAGCGTCGACACAAACGAATAACAGAGAACTGAAGCGATCGGTGTGTGAATAAGGAATGCGCCGGGTGGTTAATTTGTCTCGCTTTTTGTGCGTCGCCAATCGCCGTCGTTCGCTACTGAAAAGACGCACGACACTCTGTCTCGCTTTACAAATTCGATCACTGTAACGAAACGTATCAATATTGCTAAGCGGCAGTTTTTTTTCCGATTCTCACTGACGACAAGGCGAATAAATTAATCGATTCTAGAGAAATCCAAGGTATCGTGAAATCCGCTGCATTTATTACGAGGCAACTTTGTCTGTTTATTTAAAACGATAAAGAGAGGAAAAAAACGAAAAATAGCGTGATTAAACAACGTTACAAACTAGACAGCAATAGATTTTTTAAAGACAAAAGAAAGCTAAATTTGAATGATAGATTTTGATAACTTTCTAGCCTGGCCTACTGACTATGAATTGGACATTGCTCGTAATGTGGCCAAAGCAATGTGATGCTTAGACGACCCACTACTGGAGCGCAGCTTTCACTGTTCGAGAGAACCTGCCGGATATTTTCACGACCTTTGGTTTTATTGGGGACGTGCATTTGGATTCATGTGGCTACGCAGTTCCACTCAAAGGTAAAGGATGAGCACGTAAAGACCAAACGAAGTTACTGATGAAGAAAAGATTGTGGAGCTGTAGATCTGCAGACGCCTCAGCAGATGCAGCAGTTAGCGAACGGCGACGTTAGAACAACATCAAAACTGGACTGACGATACGACGAGGCTCGGGGCGGCGTATTTATCATGTAGCGTATTGCACGGCACGGTATATAGTTCGACGGCACAGACTCTCCTGACGCCTCTGCCTCTCTACGGCAGTTCCGCCGATAAACATAACACCGAGCTTCCTGTCCCGTAAGTGACGCGGTCGGTCGTATACCACTCAAGGACCTATAACGCTGCGTGGCCTATATGGCCGCTCATTTTCTATCCTCCTCGATTTCCGTCGTCGTCTCGGTACTGGCACATTCCCGGCCAATTTTGTTGTCGTCGGGCATCCGCTCGCCGGAAATGAGTCTGCAGCTACGCGACTGCCGTAGCGTTACTCCACAAATTCAACAGCAGTGTGACACCGGCTGACTCGGTGACTCAATGGTTAGCGTCGCGGCTTGCGACCCGAAAGGTCGTGAGTTCAACACTTCCCTGTGCTCCAGTTGCTCAGTGAGACGTGACGGCTTGGGCAGCTAACAACTGTGATAGCTGTCATGTACTGTAATTGTAGAGGTCTATTTACTTACCGCGTTGGTGCCTAGGCCAACTCAGCCTTCAATCCCTCTTGGGTTGGTGAATGACGACCAGCTTTGGCTGGGAAGGCAAAGGCAGGCATAATTCATTCCATTCGTGGATAAATGTGTGGGTGTGTAGGTAAAACAGTGAACTCCCTCGACAATGCGTGCCATACCTGAGCGCTTCTGCAGTGAGATTCCTTCACTAAGGGCGCTATATCAAGTGCATGACCGTTACCTTTGCCTTTTACCCTTAGTGTGACCCCTTCTATAACTCGTACCATATCAACTGGTCAACACTGTTTTTGAGCCGCATCGAAAGCGCAGCGTGCATAATGATACCTGTAGCGATCGATGATTCCGTAGCGGGGTGTGTCAGTTTGTCTGCCTGTAACGCGCATTAGCGCCCGCGGGATTTTTTCCAGGGATGAGCAAATTATGTAGTCTGTCTGGGTCCCCTCACTCCTCTTCCCTCTTCTCATTTTCACTCCCTTTTCCCTCCCTCCTCTGCACCACTTCGTCTCCCCTCACTTCTCCTTTCTTAGTTTCTCAACCCTTTCCCTCCCCTCCCGGAAGGGGTCTGAAGCCCATAACCACGGAGGATCCGGCCGCCAAACGCTCTTTGGTGCATTACAGCTTGAAATGTCACCTTTGGTGGCTGAAAAATTCGACCAGGCTCGCAGTTCACTCGACGGTGACAAGGATTTACTATCACTTCTAATGCACAAAACATTTACAACATTTTCATTCAAGTGGGATCAAGTGCCCCCGCTTTCCCATGCCTACGGGCGCTCATGTTTACGCACATGCGCTGTGCAAAACTGCTGAACGGATCGAGGTTTTGTATGCGGGGAGAATCTTGGGGACCAAATGGACACATTTTGGGGTGGAGGCTCTAGGGAGTCCAGGACACAATGTATTAAATGGAGGTACCCACGGGGAGAAACTCTAATTGTGTAACAATTGTTTTAGCAGTAGGTTGCGCTATTTCGGCTCTCATGTATGGTTGCGTTTGACAACTTGTAATAAACGAATATGTATGTATGTACATTGTTATGTAATGTAATGTAATAATAATTTTATAGTGGCCTAAATAACTATGGCTCCATCTAGGACCATTAGAGTGCCAAAGTTACAAACCAAGTAAAAAACAGTTACAGGATCAAATCAGAAAAGGAATAAAAAGGAAGAAACTCGATACGGCCTTCGCTAAATTATTCCTATGTTTAGATTATTACATTATGTATGTGTTCTCGTTGACGTGAAATAAACTACTCAGAGAGAGTTAAGCAAACCGTCTGTCTATAAAAGTGTGTAACTTCTGTATTATGAAGACATATTGGCGACCGAGCGTTCGCTGCTGCCAGTCTGACGCTCTGGAACAGTCTGTCACACATTACTGGCTGTGTGTCACTGACGTCATTCTGCCGAAAACTGACAACTTTTTTGTTTTCTATATCATTTCCATGACTACATTTTTTCTTTTTAGTGGTCCTCGAGGTTTTTACTTAGGCCACTTTAAAACTGTGTATGTATGTATGTAAGACAGTGATGTATTGCATGGCGCCATATTTGACTGGTTTTATCCATTAGAGGTTTTTTTAAAATGATATGCACTATATAAATTCACGTTTTACTTACTTACTTACTTACTTTGTAAATAATTCATGACGCTGCGCACTGGTTGCTGCAGCTGTCGTTGCATCCGCCTACGCACGTACATGTACGCTACGGCTCGAAATATGCGTCGTCGGCGATGCTGTTTGGTCAGTTATCGCGTGCTGTCGATCTGCCGAGTAATATGACTGCCATCATACACGCCGTAGCTTCAGAGATTCCAAGCTGGACAGCGTGGCTCGCTGTTTGTATGGTCAATATTTCAACCAATCGACTTTCATCCATCGAGTACCGTAACTTAACAACATCAATTTGTAGCACCTGCAGCCTACAAAGGTGCTGTAAATTGCTCTTAGTGCGGTGCCTACTTTTGTACGTCATGATAAACGTAACCCTATGTACTAAAAAACCAACGCAAAAGGAAAATAAAACGGGTTCACTGTTTATTCTTTATTATTAGGTCGTATCGAATGCATGAGATGCGGACTATTGCAACCGATGATCCCGTAGCGTGGAGTGTCTGTCTGTCTGTCAAACGCCTGCGCCCTGCAAAAACGGCTAAACGGATCCAGGTCCTGTTTGGGGTGGAGGCTCTAGGGAGTCCAGGACACAATGTATTAAATGGAGGTACCCACGGGGAGAAAATAGGGAAATAGTTTGCCCATTGTAATTACATGAATACGACTCAGGGTGTTCCGCTTCATTCGCCAGATGGCGCTACATTCGATGTGACTATCGCTAAATTACTTTAGCTATTTCTTGTAACCTACTTATCATTGCGACGTTCTAATATGGCTTCGGCATGGAAACGGAGATACAGACAGTGACACTGACGGCGCGTATGCTGTCTGTCGGGTTTCGATTTTTCATGAAAATAACGCGCTGACCCATATAGCCCATATTTGGATATACGGTACGCTGCGGCAGCGGCCGGGCTGGGCACTGGCGCAGAACTAATCCGTACGTCGACGGCGGATTTGTTCGACACGTCGTGCCAATATGCAATAAAACGCATCGACTGATGGCACAGTCGGCTCGACCGTCCCGGCTACGGTAACTAGAATCCGACGAGTAATCCGACTGATACGGATACGAATGATGGTTGTGCAGCTGCTGCAACAGACGCGCGCGCAGCAATAACGAGCGTGACCACGTATGCCTTGTTCAATCGATGAGCCGTGTGGTTCCGATACAGCTTAGACTGTCGTGCCTTTGATCCAGTCCGTGCGTTCTCAACGCAAGATAGCAGCCAATTCGCATCTCCGAATCCAATTTTGTCGAGCATACGTGGAGTGTCAAAAGTCGCGGGTGGACTGTCTTCTGGATTTTTATGGACCAGGGGGAAATAGTGGAGGCAGAGGCACCGACAGTCCGGGTGGGTTTTGCGCACACACACATACATACAGACTAAATGTATTTAGTCTGTATGTATCTGTGTGCATGTCCATGTATATGCCTACATCTATTTTTGTACTGTATGTTGTCGGTTGCGTTTGACAACCTCAAATAAACGAACATGATGATGACGATGCGCGGCAGCGTTGTTGGCAAGCACTTAATGACGTGTAGCAAAACGTGCAGCGCTGATCGGTCTTTGTAGCATCCCGTCCCGCTTTTCAGTCGCGTTCGTCTTTTTCGCTCAGCTGCTGGCACTGAGCGGATAACGAACAGCGAGTCTGTCACGGTTTGACGTTTCCGGTACAAACGCGTTGTTTTACGAGTCCTGCCAACAAAGCTGCACTGCGCACCTTGCTAGCAGCTGCCGCTACTGCTGGCCGGTGTGCGCAGATACGACGAATCGTTCGGTACCGGAAAGACGAGTTACGTCAACAATGTTATCGTTCTATTCGTTCTTTGGTCGTCCTTTATGCACCGAACTGATAAGACAGCGATGACAAATGACAAGAGGCAGATGATGCTTTTTTGCTGTTTAAGCGCACTCTCGCTCCGTCGATTAGCGTACGAGGTCTCTTTCATCCGCTTCCGACAGCGCCTGCTGTCTGACGATGTGTGATAAACCAATAACTTCTCCATAAAAATGATCGTAGATTTTTTTAAAAAAGCTAAGAACGCTTGGTGTCAATGCACGTTTAAGCTGATGAGAAAATTATCCTCCGCAGCAAAAAAGCCGGGGGGAGTTGATGTCATTATTCATGTTTTCTCTGCGCTGTTGGCGCTTCGTAGCAGGTGCGCTTTCTGAAATTCAATTTCCTTAATGCATGCAATACAGAGACCTGTACATTCGATGTACCGATAATTAGAAGTGGACCGGAAAGCCATATATCACATTATTCTGACGCGATGATAGTTATGAATGCTTAATGCGAAATGTCGCCGACAAAACAGCGTTTGTTGGCCATTTTTGTGTTATATATAAGCGTCAAATTAACCCATGAAACTCAACTGAGGCGTCAGATTAGGCTATCTCAATGCGTACTATCACCGTCTTAAAATGTGGCTTTTAAACTGGCTTCGATATTATTACTAGATATTTTTGGTGTTTGAAATGGTAAGATTTTTTTTCTTATTATTCTAACGAGTCAACAATAATCGAAAGTTGAACATGATGTTTACAACTGCACAGCGGTCGCGTCTGCATTGCAGCCCTAACACCGCACAGACGACAATCGGTGGCTGTCAATGGGCAGATTCTGTAATTCGCTTATAGAGCACACTGAAGGTTGGGGTAATCTAGGTGAAACGCGATTTAATATTTTATTTTAAAATGATTTGCGTAGTTATATAAAATACTATATATAGCATTTAGGCGTAATATACAAGGTGGCCCCAAAAAATGCACATTTAATGTTAAATTGGTATAGCTTTGTGAAATCTCAACCAAATTTTATAATTTCTGACTGAGAGGAGAACATATTGAACATTGCTGTAAACTGATCAGTACAATTTTGAATGGTTGGCACTATTTAGTTGTTTGCCAACATAATTCAAGAGCAAATTTTATCTTGAAACAGCGCAGAAAACGAACAATATTATTTCTACAAGGTAGTGTAGAAACGCGCAATAGGTGCAACAGTATATGCATTGTTTTGTTGGGAATCTATTCAGGTGTAAGTCTGCAAAAAGTTATAAAATTTGGTTGAGATTTTACAAAGCTATATCAATTTAGCATCAAACATGGAAATGTGCAGTTTTTTGGACCACCCTGTATATGTATAGCCTATTGTGCAAAATTTTCCCATATAAGATATCGGCCAATTCTGTGCAATTTCGAGCAGTAATAAGCCTAATAGAATTCCGGATCGCTCGATATGCGATCAGCGACAGATGTGCAGTAACTTGATTAAAACATCCAATTTGCAGAGTAGGCCTAAAGGTTTTTCAACTCAACGAGTGTCCAGTCCATGAATCAAACGCTAAGGGCCGTTTGCACCAAGCTTGGTTAATTCGCCAGTTAACTAAACTATAACTATTTTGACAGTTTTGTCGGCATTTTATGCTCAACGGTTTCTTGCTTGTGCTTACGTTTAATTCATTTGTTGATGTTATGTAACAGACTAATCTGACAGGCTGTCGGCCGACACCGACGGCCCATGGCGGAGTAGTTCTGGTGAGATTGAAGCCTATCTCAGTCGCCAAATGGCTTCTTTCAGTGCTTTGACGCTGTTGGTTGGGTCAACTGACCTGTAAAAATCGTCCCTGAAATTACCTATAAACTGTCGAGTGTTAAGCCTTTCCTCTATCACGCCGTCACTGACATCCCGTAGCTGTCGTCGGTGTAACGGAGCAGTAAATGGCCACTTTGAGCGGCCAGGCTTGTCACCAGCTGTGAATCATAAACGAAAGTGACGCCATTTCTGCCTCGTCGAATGCCACGTTCATACACAGCACATAACTACAGCACTGGAATACAATACACCAATACTGCGAGACCTACACTGGCTGCGGTCTCCGCGTTGATTTCAAGTTAGCTGTGCTCACCTGCCGATGCCTGTACGGCCTGGCGCCACGGTATCTTTCCGACTACATCCAGAGCGTCGCCGTTTCCAACCGTCGCCGTCTCCGGTCGTCGTCATCCTTGCAGCTAGTGATCCGACGTACACAGCTGTCCACTGTTGGTGATCGTGCATTTCCGGTTGCCGGATGCCGCCTCTGGAACAGTCTGCCGCCCAACGTCACCTCAGCTTCAACGCTAGGCCTATCTGTTTTTTTCGAAACCGTCTCAAAACTCATCTCTTTTTCCGATCATTTCCTTCTTAATTGTTTTTCGGTTTCTAGTTCTGTACACCGTGTATAGTAGTGGTTTAGCAGTATTTGTACTTTAGGCCACTCTAAATAACTCTAATATAATGTAATGTAACTGTAAAGTCGAAAGCTTAGCTTGACTTAGCGGTGCATTTAACTTTGCGCCGTAATTGTCCACATATAAACCGTCGGCTTTATAAGCTTCGTTAGAGTTCACCGACCTGGCTCACTATTGTGGGTGCCTTTAGCAGCTTACGTGTTCAGTTTTCTCTGAAGCTGCATCATCTGCCTGCCAGTGTTTGGCTCAATCGAAGTAGACTACTGATAGTATTACACCACGGCAAAAACACCTCTACGCTTTGCCCAAACTAGCACTAACCCCACTGCAACCCGTGGACCTCTTAGTTGTAGCGAGACTAATAAATGAGCATTTCAGCCGCCCACCACCTGACGTCACTAGTGTGCTGGCTGGCTTAACTATTATCGTTTATTATTACGTCACAGAGGCAGCAAAGCAGTAACATACAATTATAAACATACACAATAAAAGCACAAAACGCTAAAAAAACACGCACAAAATATCATACAAAAGCAAAAAAATAAACGCTCACAAATCCGCTTCTACACTGTGATAGAACACATTCCATATTGTCTGCTTGATAATATTTTCCGACATCTCTGTACACTGTAGCTTCAGCCTCAGCAGCCCTGCTAGATGTGCAATGTTATGTGCAGTCCAGAGCCGTTAATTGAAATCTAATTAACGGTTCTGATGGGAGGTTTACGAAAGCGCAAACTGTCGTGTATGAAAGTGCATATTGGCATCCTACACACATGCAGCCTATAGGCTAGCCTACATCACATTTTACTTTTATTTGTCGAGACGTTACTGCGACAGCAGACACCCACTCACACTACGTTGGTGTCACTGCCCAGTTTGAGTGTTCGGTGATATTTCCTGTGACACAGATTTTTACGTGACTTGTTTAGTAACTGACGTCGTTTTAATTGACTGGCCCGGTTAGTACTGGGATGGGTTCGAACCCCGTTCGCACCCTCTCGGTTTTAACCAGCCACCCAGGCCAACTCAGCTTGGTCATCCCTCCGGGGTAGGCAAAATGAGTACCGGTGTAAAAACCGGGAACTTAAGCGGCAGTGAGTAAACCTAGCGCCCCCTGTATGGCTGTATTCCATGTATGGCTGCTTACATTACCGTGCTGAACTGCGTATACGTACTGCCCTGCGTGGCAGATATTAATAATAATAATAATAAACAGATTTGTATAGCGCCGTAAGGTCGTAACTTCAGAGGCGCTGGGGCAGACAGCGTGTCAGTGAGCGGAGAAAGAAGAAAAAGCCTGGGAGAAGAGGAATGTCT
>Ga0126335_1001202_pt1 | contig 14194 bp, 10 predicted proteins | sample OlaspJWI45metaG_FD_108409 | JGI IMG/M metagenome (GOLD analysis project Ga0126335, IMG submission 108409) | Marine gutless worms symbiont microbial communities from Oahu, Hawaii - Olavius sp. 1 OAHU.JWI-45 metaG | ecosystem: Host-associated > Annelida > Digestive system > Unclassified | place... | reverse complement strand
TTTTACAGGCCAGATGACCCAACCAACAGCGTCAAAGCACTGAAGGAAGCCAGTTGGCCACTGAGATAGGCTTCAGTCCCACCAGAACCACTCCACTATGTTACAATATGAACTAGGCTAACTCTAGGCAAGCGCCTCTAGGCTAATCACAGCGTAAGGGTCCCAGTGTGACAAAAACCCAATCTGATGCAATCGATGCAGCCAAATAACAATAATATAATCACAACAATCATAGTAATGTATGGTATGCATCTGAAATCAAGCAGAGAATTCTGTGTATTAAGTTCTAATTTACACACAAATGCAGCTACAAGCTGGGTTATAGTATTGCAATAATACATGCAATACACAGTGATTGTGAAATAAGCATTAAAACTGGTGCTGAGATACATGATACTATAGACTACAGGAATGAGAACTTACCTGGAGAATTCAGTATCAGAACGCAATGGACTGAGTCTCTGTGACCGAGCAGCAACACTGCTGGGAACAGGGCCACCTCCAACAACAACATTAATTGGTCCCGGTGCACCGCCACCAGGAGGTCTACAAAATACGTCATAGAGCCGCAGTTCTGAATGTTACTTACAGCATTCTCAAGGGGTATGACCAAGACTGGTTAATATTAGGTTCTTTAACAAAGTATGTTTTACCTTGCACCTAACCCTGCCTCCAATCTACACTGTAATTCAGAAAAAAGGATGTAGTCTGAGTCTATATTTGACCATAACTTTGGCTAATCTTAACTGATTTCTATGATTTTTTGACTGGTTTAATGTAAAGAAATTCTACATATAAATGTGGTAAAATTACCATACCATCTTAACTGTGTGTGCACCATACTCAGTAAGATAAAATAACAATACTTAAAAATGTTATCATTTGTTGTACTGTAAAACGGGGTGAACAGGGACACCGAGGTGAATAGGGACATAAGGCAAAATGTTTTTACATTACTAGTTCACTACTACTCATTATACATTGTGTACCTATTTACCTCAATATCCCTGTTTACCCAGTTATGACAATGACAATATTTACAGTGCTTCACCAAGACAGTGTCATTTTGAGAGAAGCAATTATAAACAATGTTCAAAATATGCACCTTCAGCATTAACACAGGCCGACAGACGATGCCTCCACTCATCCATGGCGTGAGTCACAGCAAACATTATCAACTAACAAAGACAACTTGCTACCTCATTAAGAAGAAGCTGTTGACATATTAAGTTAGTAAATGAGTGTCTAATTTGTAACATTTATAACCAGCTTTCATTGTACTAATGTCGTTGGAGTGGTCAAGATTTCACAGAGTTGCAGTCAAATATATGCTCGTTTCATGAACACCACACAGCATGTCTTTTAAATTTTATCAATTAGGATGCACACAAAATTAATATGATGTGGTACATTTTACCACAGTTGCATGCAAAATTTCGTCACAATTAAAATGATAAAAAAAACTACAGACATCGGTTAAGATTAACCAGAGACAGCCACCTTTATTTCTGAATCACGATGTACTAACAACTCACTTCTGCCCGTTTTTTAAACATTTTATTGTGATTCAGTACAGTTTCATACAAAATTCAACAAATTAATCACAAAAAATGGCGCTTAAGAAATATATCAAAGAGTCATTGGTTCAAAGAGATCAGGAAGTACTGTCACAGAACTGCAAAGTAAATTGCAGATTAATCTGTTGAACTTCAGGACATCATCCACATCTGATGGGTAAGGCTTATGAATATGAAATACTGTGCACGATAATTCAATTTTGCTTATGGCGACTGAGGTTCTGTGTCACGACACATTCAAATGAACTGTAATTTCAACTGAGACACATGCAAATTAGCAAGAATACCTTTGTTCCCAAACCGGGGGTGGAGCACTGGCGGGAGGTGCAAATATTGGACGACCAAATTGGTCAAAGCTGAATGGCGGACGTTCAACAAAGTTCGGTGGTGGTCGTCTTTCAGGTGGCGGTGGTCCCAACGGCCGACCAAATGCTACACATACGACTGGCGGTGGTTAACTGAGGCACAGCAACACTTACTATCTCAATTCAGACAACTATTATGTAACAAACACCCAAAATAAAGACAAGAGTTTCACTGCTCCTGGTATATGTGTGTGGAACACACTGCCATCGTATCTGTGATGAGACATTAGCTATGGACCATTTGAGCAAAAAGTGAAAACATTTCTGTTCAGGCGTTAACTGACAGCGGCACATTGTGACTGTTTCTTGTTTTTGTGTGCTTTAGAAATATTCTTACTTACTTACTTACTTACTACTCGTTAATGCAGCTTCAGCACGTGGCAAATGGCTAATTCTATAATTCAATAAGGCAATGCCCCACATGCCATTTGATATTTTAGAACTTAAGATCTCTCAATGCATGTTTAGCTGGTCTGCCACTATGTGGGGGCAGCTATAGTAATGGTCTATGCTGTCTGTCTGGATGCACGTGTCACACGCAGTCCTTTACGCGATGCCAAATTTGACCCAATAGAGTGCACTGGTTCATCCCCGTGGGGCGAAAAACCCCAAAAATCATTTTAATACCAGCAGTTTTCTGCCAGTAATAAATGGATAAAGTCTCAACAAACTCAGGCTACTCCTTAGATATACATTACAATACAATGAGAAACTTACCATCGACGGGGACTCTGACAACTTGAGGTGGCGGAGCCGTGTAACCTGGCGGCGGCGGCGGCCCGACAACCAATGGTGGTCCTATTAAACCTGAAACAAAGCGTTAACATAACTACAAGCTTTCTAAAATCCAAATGCATCAACACAAAATCACTCACAATCAATCACTCATGGGCAACATGCCTGTACTGAACTGCATCTGCAAGCCAAGCTCTAACTCTGAGCATTTCACAGTTTTGGAGTGAGTGAGTAAGTGAGTAAAAGCTTAAAGTCCCACTTGACACATTATAGGTCATTTCGGGGACATTTTCTACAGGCCAGATGACCCAACCAACAGTATCAAAGACTGAAGGAAGCCAGCATAGTTTTGGAGCTAATGTGTCAATAGATAGCATTACAGCCAAATCAACCATCCATTTAGCTTAATTTAATCAGCCACGGACCGCAGCTGTGCTTAGAAATGAAAGTTGATAAAACAATGGTTCTCCATAATAATGAACATGACATCGACTCAATTCAGCAGAAGAAATCTGGTAAAATCATACCAGGCGGTGGAGGTCCAATATGTGGGGGCGGTGGCACCTGCAATGTGCCCGGTGGCGGCGGCAGTGACTGCAGTGACCCAGGCGGAGGCAGTGCAAAGTCTGGTGGTGGGATGTTCAAGTGTGGCGGCAGAGGTACTGAAGACATCGGCAATGTGATGATGTTAGATGCTGGAACTATGGGCTGCTGAGGAGGGCTACAACATGACAACTGGAAATGTACAATACATACATAAGACAGACTTCCTGCCATGGCAAGTTCAACACTGTTACACTGATATCTTGTACAGATATGGTTAGCTGGTGAGACCGTTAGTTTCCTTGCAAACAGGAAAAGAAGTGGTGGTAACAAGCATATCAATGCTACCCTTCCCCACAAGTTCATTTTCCGCTGCTTAACTCAGTTATGCTGACACTAAAAAGCATATGAAGTGACGGTGGCACACTTAATATGGTTCATATTCGAAATCAAGGTTTCTGAAAACGTGTCGGCTCAACAGAACACACTAGCGGTCCCACGTTACAGACTGACCACATACAGCCGTCGAGCATTTTCTGTTGCAGGTCCCACAGCATGGAACAGTCTTCCTGTCGCATTTAGGGACCCGACAATAAGTGATGCCTGCTTTCGACGGCATTTAAAGACAGTTCTGTTTACACAACTGCGTCGGCTCCATGGTGTTTAGCGCGTGAGAGATTTTTTTATGACGACGCGCTCTATAAATTTACATTACATTACATTACCTTTACTGTGACAACATAAACAATGATGCATCAGTAAACACAGCTCATGCAATGGCTGATTCTGTCACATGCCATGTCACTTGGTTTCAACCAAATTCACATTTCTGTCGCCCAATGGGGGTGCGCTGGCACAGCATTTGCTACGGTGATGTGTATGTCTGTATGCGTGCCCATCACATTGACGTATTGTGCTCAAATGACTGCGCTGATCATCATACGACCTTCACCAGATTGTAGCCCAGCCATTCTAATTTTCTCATACCAAATATGAACCCGATAGCTCAAGGGGCCCAAAAGTCGGAAAATCCAGCCAATAAATCAGTCAATCACCAGATGGCAGCTGGAAAGCTGTACTTCATTGCATTTTGTGTCAAGGACATCTTAACATCGGTATGCACATGCGTCGGGTGGTTTGTCAGCAACAGCTGGGCTTCTTGTATTATTCACACAACAAAACGAACTACTGCATCAACTAAAATTCTCCACAGGTAATGTCCTACTCTCAAACTGATGATGAAACCACATCAAACAGTAGCATACAGGTCAGGTTTCTGTTCAGAGTCATGGAAGTCAAGCAGCGGTCGTCTTGTGTCTCGAGCTGACGAACCGATCACATCTATTGTGCCTGATGGCTTGTGCATTGACGGTGGTGGTCCTGAACTCCGCTGGAGATCATACGACATGTTGTTTTGTCCTAGACAACATTTAATATCAGCTGCTTGCACTAAAAATAATAACTCCACATCAATTGCACAGCACATTCAATTAATAGAAAACAAATAAAAAAACAGGACAAAGTATGATGACAAATGATATGCTTCTATCACTATCTAGTGAACTGTATGCCTTCTACATAATAATTCTCTTTGCATGTGAGTCTGTTTCTTTACTCTTAATTCAGGAATTGGCAGAGTGATCATGTCCAAATTTTTCGGATAGCTCCAAGGTGCCCCGGGATGGTTTAAAGCACAATAAATTTTGGGGGTACAAACAAGAAAATTCTTATTGTTTGCTTCTGTCGGGACCAGTACACACCAGGTGTACCAATAAACATAATAAAATAACACAACGTTGTTATCACCTGCGCCTGGCATGTCGACAGGCTGGGATCGGTCAGACCTGTGAACTGTACCAGATGAACCCTGCACCTGTAACACATGCATTCTCATTTGGTAATAGTCAAGAACTCAATGTTTTAGATTAGACTATTCGACACACACACACAACTAAAACTATCATCACCACTGTTCACAATCAACTCAACCAGCTGGTGGACCACATAGATCTCATCTGACAACACACTTAGTACAGAGTACTGAAATATAGCTTTTTACAGGCAAGGTGCAGTTCAAGACTCACAATAAAAAGTGTAAAAGCAGGAAGTGAAAAAGAGCAATGTAATAATCTTATATATATAACCCATCAGGAAACCTAAACTCTGGGCGCAGTGGCCCGTGAGCGAAGCTCATTAGAAGCGCCTCATTGCAGCTCGTATTCGATGTGGCTATTTCTAAATTACTTTGGCGTCTTGTTTCTCGTTGCTTCTATATGTCGATTTGTGTTTTTTCTACGATAAGGTTGAAGTGACTCGTACAAATCCAATCCATTGTAATGTGACAAAACGTTTATCGACAGTCGCCAGATGGCGATAGTGAAATGTTTTTAAGTATTATGTTGGCTGTTTTTAGAATATTAGATAAGTTACACATCTTTAGTAATATATTATGTACCTGTAGCATTTTTTATAAATTGTGAGCACAGATCTAATCTTTAGGCACATGTTACAGCTTATTTGTTATTTATCTATCTAAAATACCGGAATAAAGTATTTTTCACCATTATTTTAATGTTTACGGAAAACATCTGTTAGATTCAAGCATATTTGCTTTATCGCTTTAAACTGATTACTTACTACTTCCGCGACAACGAAAACTAGACTTTCATCACATTTCATTGGAAATTTCGTGTGACAAGATTTCGTTACCATGTGACAAGATTTCGTGACAGTCAAAAAATGCAAGCTAGTAAGCACCGGCAATGGCCAACTCAGTACGCGCACATGGGTGATTTTACTATGGGCTACGCCTGTAGGACTGCGGCCTAACTGGGCTGTGCCCGGTATAAAATGCAATATGTCTGCTGTGCATAAGGAACAGAAAACTGACAACGTTTTTCAGCACATCTAACCAGCTTTGGCATGTGGTATGCTTACACCCGAAGGATGGTCATCTGGGGTGGGGGGTGCCCCTAAATTCGGCAGATACCACATTTTCTAATGCATCTCAACCGAATTTGGCATGTGGTATCATTATACCTAAAGGATAGTCATGGGGGTGGGGATGCATGGTGGTATGGTGGTGGTGATGGGGGGTAAGACGGATGGTGGGAGGGGGTGCAGGCAGGACCACTAGTTAGAAATAAATGCAAACCAGAGTGCCATAAAACGTATTAAAATAAAAATGACACGCTTGACACCACAACAAAAACTAACACACAGCCACTAAACAAGTGTCATAATATCTAGCAGTAAATATGTTCTCTATGCAATGCAATCAATCAACAAACAGAAAATAACCTCACTGACCACAATCAGATTTTGCGATCGAAAAATTATGAAATCAAAACTCACAAAAATCAGATTTCCACCAGACTTGTTGAGACTGTTGTCCATACGAAGCCTCCGCTGTTTCTCACAGTACTTGGTCCACGTGTCCTCGTTAAAGCCGTAATTGAAATAGTCGGTTATATCAGCACCTTTAACACATATAACAAAATGACATTAGCCTTAATCACAAGAAAGACTAAATATTATGCCCACAGACAAGCAAGGTGACTGGTAATCAAGTGATCATCAGCATAACCTCAGTCACACATGCGCTTGCCAGTACTACTGAACAAGCCTCATGCCACTAACAGCCGGGCAGCGCGTTGATCTTTCAGAGCTCCCATTTCATTTTTATATCTGAATGAATTCATAAGAAATCAATAAAACAGCAGTATAAAATATGCATCCTTGTATTCAACCGCAGCTGCATGCCAAAGAGCACCCAAAAATTTCAGCTATACCGAGAAGAAAATTTTTGCCAAAAAAGTAGTATACAGTTACATACAGCATAAAAAGACATATCTACAAAAAAAGAAAGTAGGCATACCTGGCTTACGCCATGGTTTGTCCTCAACCTTCAGTCCGTCGAGATCAAACTCATACACAGGTACGCCGTTAATGTTGCCAACTGCATCCATGTCAATTCCTTTGCCAGGAGGTTTACTGCCCGACCCACCTGGCACACACAGCACATCTTCACATAAGCCTTTACAGCAATGCTGCTATTTAGGTATGTTAAAAGTCAAGAATTTTTTTTCTCGAAGCGAGAAATTTTTTTCCCGGCACTCGACGAGAATTCTTGACCACGTGATGATGTCACACCCACGACCCAGCATTACCGATGAGGCCTAGGCTACTCGTGAGGTCGTGCGCGTTGCCGTCGTGTAAATTTGCAGCGAGCAGATTGAACTTCAAACGCCATTATGCACAGCTGCAACAGCGGGCCTTTGGTGTGCATTGTATAGCTTTGAGCAGAGAACACACAAAGAACGTGAAACTTCGATTAGGGATGTTAAACGAACTTCGAATTTACGAACTTCGAAATTTATATTCGAATTCGGATGTTTTAACCTTCGATATTCGTGTCAAATTTGCGCTAGAACAGATGTGGGCATTGAAGTGTCTGCGAACAAGACACGATGTCTTTGTTCTTTGCAGGCGGTTGACGCCCGCCGCTTCACCAGCCGACTGCCGTGGCCTCCGGCGACGCTGTTGGTGTCTGATTACCCCTCCCGCCACGCCCCATACCTCGAGTGTTGCCGTCTGTCTAGATGTCAACTGCGCAGCGCACAAACTCCAGCTTTGTATCAATACTAACATGGGGACTGACAAGGTCACCAACCACCCCATTGCTAAGTGCGTCGCTGCAGCAGCTCGCTTACCTGACGCCTTTGATCTGACCGCCACAACCTCCCTCCCTCTTAGGTAATTCCGTAACATACAGCACCCTGCCTAGGCTCTATAGTGCTTGTCGCTGGCGTCGCTGCGCAGCTCTACTGCGTGTGAACGCTTTACCTTTTGTCACATAAAAATATGAACTTAAAATTTCGGGTCGAGAAATTTCTCATCGAGAAATCGAGACTCGTTAACATCCCTACTGCTATTACAGTTGAATCTCAATATATCGAAGTTTCTGGGACTGCCGGCTGTAGTTTGAAATATCCGAGGTTCGATACTAGTGTATACCACGATATAACCTTTGTGCAGGTGCAGCAGCTAATGCATGTTAGCAGTGTCCATTAAAGTATGGCACGCTACATGGAACAAAACCATGCATTAACCCTATACATTATTTTCAGTCATTTTTGAAGAAAACAGGTTTTTAAATAACGACGTAACATTTTAATACATTCATGCAGTCCAGCCTACAGTGCCTACTGCAGCAGAGTTCAGTTCTGTAAACACAAATACATGATCATCCAAATCAAAGTATGAATGTCAGGCATTAGTTCTTATTTCAGGCTAATTAAAAAAGTGCCTAATTGACAATTACAATTTTCTCCAACTGTGCAACTAACGCAAATCCGCATTCCATGTTGGTCTCTGTCTCCAGCCAGTGACATCGGGGTGTGGGCAAACATCGGTGCTCCTGGTGGCTGAATCCCGTCTCCATCTAGGGGTCCTTGCCTCGCTCACTGCACTGCAGTGCACTGAGCTGTGGAGTTGAGGTAATGTCACTCCTCGGCCGCATGAGATGCAGGCATGGTTGGAAGGTGACAGCCTATCAGCGTTTGCAGCACAATGAGTATACATGACCTACGCTTTATAAGATCTCCTCAGGCCTATTAACTACTCACCTGTAGACCACAACTTCACATGTAAACTTTGATATAACCCATGTGGTGCTGTTGTGAATGACAGGGGCTGTCTCTGTCTGGCATATTCACTTTAACCAAGATATCGACATAGCCGTGTTTGAAATATCCATTGACAATTGGTACACTTAATCATTGTCAGTTGCCGGGACGATGACATCTGTTCCACATGAGCGAGACTTCGAATTAACCGAGTTCGATATATCGAGATTCGACTGTATGACAAATATCTGTCTGAGTGTGTGCTGCCATCATCATGAGTGTGTAGTTTGCTCTTTCACATACTGCACACTGAGTGGTAATGGTAACACGCAGCAGAACCCTGAATAACTGATAACATGGCACATCATGGGTTGGGAGATCTTTGGGCTCCTCCACCCCGCCATGACACCATGACATCTTACAATATTATGTAATTACTAGCATAAGGCATAAATAACAAAACAAAAAAATTAATTTAATTTAACAAAGAAAGTGACTATCATCACAGGGTCCTCAGTGCTCTGCAATGTTTGAGGTAGTGTGTTGTGGAGAATCCACTTGCATGGTAGCGCCAAGTATGCACTGTTTCTGCATATGCATGGTTCCACCACAAGAGTGTTTTGAAAAATTGGCATTATTTGGCCTATTTTTGTGGTTTTTGCAAATTTTGTCGCAACGAAAATACTTTTTCCAAAAATCTAAGTGTGTGCATCATCCTCATACTAGATGCCACCTTTGTGCCAAATTTGACGTTCTTAGGCCTTCTCAGTCCTGAGATATCATTTGGAGAAAAAACAGTCACCCACACACCCAGCTTATTTCGCCATCCATGAACCTCAGTGCTCCGCACTTAAAAATAATAAAACGAGTAATGTTAATCAAAAACTAAAGATGTAAGCACACGATTATAACGCAGTTTGCAGTAATGACACATTCTATATACCTGCTGGAGCTGATGATCGCTGATATGGAGGTTTGTACTTGCTGGTAGCACTATAAACACAAACAGAAGTGAAACAAGATGTTTGTCAGCATCTATACTGCTAGGTTGGTCATAATCTTTGCCAATACCTATTAGCTAAATGTACCAAACACCTCACTAAGTTCAAGAATTATACAGTTAAAATAAAGTACACTTTTACTACCTGGTTTGACATAATTCAAATGTCAGAAAACAGTAGTACAGCTATTGTTCCATCCCATTACGGACGATACTACATATTACATTACAATACCATACCGGGACACAAAATGTACATTACATTTACCTACATCGACAAACAGCACTACGCATATGCCGACAACATTAATACTAACTCATATGTAGTCTTGATGTCACCAATTGTGACTTGGATGTCATCATCATCATCATCCTCCGAATCTTCATCCCCAGCCTCGCTGTCATCGTTTTTATCTTGAGCATTCTCAACAGCTGTGACTTTGGCAGTATCAATCGGGGCTACTTCAGCCATGTGGTTTGATGAAATACCATCTGTAGCCTGACACACATTCATAATAAAAAATCTATCAATAAACTGAAAACACTATCAGATCCTCCAGAATATTTTGCAGAAAAATGCATAAAACACTAAATACATATTATCAAAAATACAGCAGCAGAATATCTAGTTACGCTACTAAATTAATTACCATCAGTTATACACTGGAGCAAATAAAGATCACAAACGTGATGCATACTCATTACTCAACTACAAAATCATGCACAATGCATGATACCAACTTATAATGCAATGTGTATAATGTGCCGCAACTCAAAAGTACCTCTGCCTGCAGTTCAGGCTGCTGCTTTGGTTGAAATACAGTGGCATCAGGTGAAAGTTTGCTCTCTACAGCTGTCGATATTTTGCTGCACAAATACAGAGAGAACACTGACATTTCATCCTCTGTTGCAACAATGTAACAGAGCCTTGTATATGGTAATGTCTGTACTCTATATGTCCCATAAGAAAAGCGGAAAGCGAAATACGTAGCCTAATTACTCCTCTGTAATACTGACATAAATATTGCTGCATGATGTTTCTCTGAGACAGCTGAGCTTCCTCTAACAGCAAAGACAGCTAACAAAACCTACAACCAAATGGATTACCACTTACATAACTATTTGCCAAAAAGACTGTAGGGATACATAGTTAAATATCGAACATTTAAACACACCTATCTGGAGCTTCAGCTGAATGTAGCTGTCGTTCAGCCTCTATAATATAACACAGACACGTTTAAAAGTTACTTTAGTGATGCCATACAATTACAGTCTGGTTCAGTATTACAGTTATGGCAGTGTCATAGTAGTGTTCATATCATAGCCCAAGGGGCTAATCGATATATAACGCAACAGTTGTCAAATTTAGGATCTGGTGTGAGACTTAAAAGCGCAATAACAACTGGTGTCTGCAACCACAAGTGGCCCAGCAGTTGCCACTATATTAGCAGTATCTTCTCTCCCACAAGATGTTATATCTACCACTTGGTCCACTATGTCCAGGTTGATTGTCCAAAAGCAATGACAGTTGCTATTGCTAAAACAACTGATGATAGACACATTCAGAGAATACTCGACATGCGTCATCTCACAACTGGTGTCACAATTTTGCAAGTTGGGTAGCTGAATACAGTCGAATAACATTCATTATAGCAGCATGTCAGAAAATGGCAACAATGAGTGCAAAGTGTGCAAATACATCCGAACTTGTGTGACTTGACCAGGTATATATTGCGTTTAGTGTAACGGTCAATTTAGATTTTGGTTTAGGGTCAAGGTTAGGGACAAATCCTAAAATGCAGCCGGGCAACGGGTGACCGGCATAGTTAGGGTTAGGACTTGGCGGCCTGACTGCAAAATAGTATGACTGATGCTATTCACACAGCCAGCCACACAAATAGGAAAATTACAAAGCAGTGAAATGGCCGGCCATGTACATTACGGGCATAACTGCATGATTTCATGTGGCCCGCCATTTCTTTCCTCCTTGAAATACGGCTTTAAGCCTATAAATATCTATACAGCTTGATTATACTGACAGTACTGACTCATTTATAGTCAATAATTCTAGCGGTAGATTGGCGATCTCTCCCTGGGCTGAATAATGTAGGAGTAGATCAGCTGTATACTGAGCACAAAACTGATGAAGTTGCTGGAGTTGGTTGACTTCATCAGCTGTACTACTGAGAGGCCTTTTTGAGCACAGCTCATTGCACTGGCTCTCTGCTAAGTGTAACTGGCAACTGGATCGACAACAGCTGGGGCCAGCAATCGTCACTGCTATCAACCAGCCCCATCTTTGGCTCTCAAACCGAGGAAAACATAAAGACTATCATTAATGGAGTAATCGCGAAATAGATAGAAGGTCGATGGCAAAGTCTACACTTATGTTCGTGATAATATATATAACAAACAGGCTGCAGAGTTTAAGGAGAGTTTCAAGCAACTGCACAGACTTACGGAAAATACTAATATAATTCCAATGTCAGAAAACAGCAGTCCAGCTATTGTTCAATCCCATCAGGGATGATACTACATATTACATTACAATATCATACCAGGACACAAAATGTACATTACATTAAACGTACATTACATTTACTCACATCCACAAACAGCACTACGCATATGCTGACAACATTGGTACTAACTCGTATGTAGTCTGCACAGACTTACGGAAAGACAATGATCTACGTTTAATGATCAAAGCGCCATGATGTTAGGAAGGCAGCTTAGTACTATACAGAAATAAGCCGTATTTAAATCCACTAAAAAAGATTGCAATGTTTTCATGTGCTAACCATTTGAATAGATATATGACTGACAAAAGGAAATGGCCGGCCGTGTGAATATACACGGAAACAGGGGTAATTATAAACGCGAACTTGTGCAACCGTGAAATTGGCAATGTATAAAACGCAAAAAATGGTGGCCTACTGACTGACAGTGATCACAAACCAAAACTAAATCACTTTCCATTTGCTAATTTAGAAGTACGATGACTAGCTTGACAGCAAGTAGGATCTAATTGAGACGGCGACGACGTCCACCATGCCATTTGTGCAATGTGCATCCATGCGGTGGAAACACACCTCTACAAGTGCTGCGATGCAAAGGCGAAAGTCTGGCGCTTTGACGGACATTGACGGTGATGGCGCCAAAGATTCAGCACAGTGATGAACCTGCCTTCAAGAACTAATGAAGATGCAGGATGTATTATCGGTAATGTATAAATGTTGGTAATTATCTTTTGAACAACATTTAAAGACATTTCTTCGAAATATGAGACCGTGGCACTAGGGTTACCGTTACGCCAGGGCTACCGTACTGAAATATCGGAGCTTGCCGTGCATACCGAATATCCGTAAGGCAGTACGGTACCGTAGAAGTATGGCCACGGCATTCTTGTCTAATGTGGCTTTTTTGCATATTCTATGGTTTACGCGTTGATTGTGTTAAACCCTAACCCTAACCCAAACCGTAACTAAATGTCAAAAAAGCCACATTAGACAAAATAGCCAAAATGCGAATGTTCGGATTTCCGAATGTTTGAATCTAGGATTATGGATGTTTCACATACAACATACCATGGCTACCATACAACCATGTGTCATCGTCTTCCGCTGCTTCCTCGGAGTTCAAAACATTACCTTCTACACCGGCTTCCATCTTTGTTTTGCACTGAAACGTGAGACGAACATTAAATAAGTAAATCATATTACGCACTTACCATTGGATCGGTAAACTGGCAAGTGCCAATAGTAATTGCGTCTGCTAGTTTGCCTGTGTGTCCTTAAATTAACCTAAAAACTTATTTCTGGACTAAGTTGCAGGTTCACAGGTTCAAAGTATCAAGTTTGCGTATAAAGGATTCAAAGACACAAGGGTCAAGATTCAAGAATCAAGCGTGGCGTGGTGGCTCAATGGTAGGGCGCCGGATTCTTATGGCATCAACAGTGTGCTTGGCAACTCGCGCTCACTAGATGAACTGATCCAGTTACAAATGTTATGAGTCATTCTGCTTGCCTATTCTACAGTATGCACCGTGTGTAGTTAAACTGTCCTCGTCCCAAAGTGCCGATTCGAACTCTTGTTGGAACAATGTTTACAGACGAATTTTCCATTTCCGTAAATATGACTCTGTTCGTGCATGCATATGTGGTCTTGGCCGGTTAGATTTTCATCATTTGCGGACTTCTTTAACTTTGATATTTATTAAAAAGGGTTTTATTCAAGTAATAATGTGGTTCGGTGTATGGCTAAACTATTTTTTAGTGTCAGATGAGTTCCGGCGTTTCTGTACCAACGTGGACATGTATCCCCATAGCATTGATGTTACTCCCATTC